>JACCDP011286996.1_pt1 | contig 21391 bp, 20 predicted proteins | sample 7445841 | NCBI WGS metagenome assembly JACCDP01 (sample SAMN15323441, study PRJNA562643) | freshwater metagenome | isolation source: river surface water | place: USA:Blue River Watershed | collected 2017-08-17
AACAGCCAACGCAACGCCGCGCAAATGTTCATGACTTTGAAACCACGCCATGAGCGTGACGCGAGCGCAGACGAAGTGGTCAAGCGATTGCGCGCGAAATTGTCCAAAGAACCGGGCGCACGTTTGTTCATGACGCCTGTGCAGGATTTGCGCATCGGTGCTCGCGCTGGCGGTTCACAATTTGAATACACCATCAAGGCCGATGAATTGGCGCAGTTGCGTGAATGGGAACCCAAGATCCGGCGAGCATTGGCCAAGCTCAAAGAACTTGAAGACATCAACAATGACTACGAGGACCGTGGTTTGCAAACCTCCATCGTCATCGACCGTGATGCGCTGGCCCGTTTGGGGTTGACCATGCGTGATGTCGATGCCACCTTGGCCAATGCGTATTCACAACGACAAGTGAGCACCATTTACAACCCGCTCAACCAATACCGGGTGGTGTTGGAGTTGGGCTCGAGTTATTTGCAAAACCCGTCCTCGCTGGACCAGTTGAACGTCATCAACAGCAGGGGGCAAGCCGTGCCTTTGCGCTCATTTGCGCAGGTGGTGATGACGGGCGCTGCTTTGTCGGTGTCGCATGATGCCGGTGTGCCGTCGGACACGTTCAGTTTCAGTTTGGCGCCCGGGGTGAGTTTGTCGCAAGCCACCGAGGCCATCCACGGCACCGTGGCGCAATTGCATTTGCCTGTGTCGGTGCGAGGCGGGTTTGCTGGCACCGCCAACGCGTTTGAAAAATCGCTGAAAACCCAACCCTTGTTGTTGCTGGCCGCGTTGCTCACTTTGTACTTGGTGCTGGGTGTGTTGTATGAAAGTTTGTTGCACCCCTTGACCATTTTGTCGAGTTTGCCGTCGGCTGGGGTAGGGGCGTTGTTGACGCTGACTTGGTTTGACATGGAGTTCAGTGTGATTGCCATGATCGGTGTGATTTTGTTGATTGGCATCGTCAAGAAAAATGCCATCTTGATGATCGATGTCGCACTGCAAACCCAACGCCGGGGCCGCAGTGCCGCGCAGTCGATTTTCATGTCAGCGCAATCGCGCTTGCGACCGATTTTGATGACCACGGTGGCGGCCATGTTGGGTGCCATTCCGCTGGCCTTGGCTGGTGGCGTGGGTGCAGAAATGCGTCAACCCTTGGGCTTGTCCGTGTTGGGTGGTTTGGTGTTGAGCCAGTTGCTCACGCTCTACACGACCCCGATTGTGTTTGTCGGGCTTGAACACGCCAAGGCTTGGACAGGTGGACTTCTTGGGCGAGGTGCGCGCAGGCACAATCCATCAACGATGAATGGAACTGTTGCATGAACCGCTTTACCCGTTATGCATGGATCGGGTTGACAGCCCTGTGGCTCAGTGGGTGCAGTGGGTTGTTCAAACCGGCCAAATTGCCACCTGCGCCGCCGATGCCTGAAATGCAGCAAACCGAGTTGCCTGCGAACAGCATCGACCCTGATTGGTGGACGTTGTTCAACGATCCCGTGCTCAACGGTTTGCAATCGCAAATGGCATCGGGCAACTTGAACATGCAATTGTTGGCCGCACGTGTTCGACAAGCCCAAGCCACACTGGCGTCGGCGCAAAGCAGTTTCATGCCCACCGCGTCCGTCAACACCGGTGTCAGTCGGGCGCAAGCGGCAGGCGGCAGCCCAGCCAATGCGGTCAGTGTCACCGCGCCGGTGAGTTGGGAATGGGATGTTTGGGGCAGGCTGGATGCCACAGCCAGCGCGGCGCAGGCAGGCGTGCAGGCCAGTCGCGAAGACTTGGCTTTGGCGCGTTTGTCAGCACAAGCGGGATTGGTGCAAACCTATGTGGCAATCCGCACAGCCGAGCAACAAGCGGCGGTGTTACAGCAAGCGCTGACGGCCTATGAACGCGCTTTGCAATTGACACGTTACCGCTATGAAGCGGGCGTGGTGTCGGCATCGGATGTCACGCAAGCGCAGTTACAAGTCAGCAGCACACAGGCCCAGTTGATTGAGGTCAACAGCAGCCGCACCCAGTTGCTGCATTCAGTGGATGTGCTGTTGGGACAAGCCCCTGGCCAATTGCAATTGCCGACGGCGGCGGCATTGCCGCAGGTGCCTGAATTGCCCGAGGTGGTGGCGGGTTCGTTGCTGCAACGTCGCCCTGATGTGCGTGCAGCGCAACAACGCGTGTTGTCAGCGCAAGCCAACGCAGGTGCGGCCCAAGCCGCCTTTTTTCCCAGCCTGAGCTTCACGGCGACAGCCGGTTACAGCAACAACAGCTTGGGCAATTTGTTCAGTGCATCGAACTTGTTGTGGTCCATGGGGCCCAGCTTGGCTTTGAACCTGTTGGATGGCGGCAAACGAAAAGCGGTGGCGGCCGAGGCATTGGCCGCGCTCGATGCCGCTGGCATCGCTTACAAGCAAACCGTGTTGCAAGGGTTGCAAGAGGTGCAGGACAACTTGGTGGCCGCTTACCAACTGCAATTGCAAGCACAGGCACAAGCGCAGGCAGTGCAAGCGGCACAACGCAATGTGGCCATCACCGAAGCGCAATATGCCGCTGGCACGGTCAGTTATTTGAACGTGGTGACAGCGCAAACCGCGGCCTTGTCGGCCGAACGCAGTTTGTTGGACATGCAAAGTCGTCGCGTGTTGGCGGTCACCCAGTTGATGAAGAACTTGGCTGGCCGGTTGTGAACCATGGCGCCTTCAATGTCGGCGGTTTTCCAGCGCGACAGCGATCGCTTTGACGCGGGCTTGTTCGATGCGCTTGCCCACTTCCATGCCGTTCAAGCCTTGTTGCATGGCCAGTGTGGACATCGCAGCCGTGTCCACAGACAAGGCCGCATCCAACATGGCTTGCAAATGGGCTGTCTGCGGATAGTCGCGTTGCTGTAAACCCAAGCGGCCCCTGGCATCGGATTCACAAGCCAATAAGGTGAGCGCAAACCGTTCGGGTCGACGGATCGCATCGCAACGCACCAGCAACCGCAACAATGCCTCTGCACCCAGCGACATCGCCCCATGCACATGGCCATGTTCACGCGCCACCACGTCGGCCAATTCACGGCAATGCACAGGCACACGAAGACGCTCACTCAAACCGCGCAACAATGTCACACTGCGTCCTTCGTGCCCGATGTGGCGCGGCAACAGCGCCTTGGCTGTCGTGCCTTTGCCCAAATCGTGGCAGAGCGCCGCAAAACGCACCTCCAATGGCGCATTCACGCGCGCGGTTTCATCCAGCACCATTTCCAGGTGCACACCGGTGTCGATCTCGGGATGGTGCTCAACGGGTTGAGGCACGCCATACAAGCGGTGCACTTCAGGCAACAACACACTCAATGCACCTGACTCGCGCAACACATTCAACATGCGCGAGGGCTTGCTCGCCATCAAGCCTTTGGCCAATTCTTGCCACACCCGTTCGCTGACCAGTGCATCCACTTCACCGGCTTGCACCATGTCTTGCATCAATGCCATGGTGGACGGGGCCACTGAAAAATCGGGGAAGCGCGCGGCGAGTCGGGCCACACGCAGTATGCGCACCGGGTCTTCACGAAAGGCATCGGTGACATGGCGCAAGACTTTGTGTTGCAAATCTTGTTGGCCCCCAAACGGATCAATCAGGTGGCCGTCGTCGGCTTGGGCCATGGCGTTGATGGTCAAGTCGCGCCGCGCCAAGTCTTCTTCCAATGTGACTTCAGGCGACGCGTGCACCACGAACCCTTTGTAGCCGGGGGCGGTTTTGCGCTCGGTGCGCGCCAAGGCATGTTCTTCATGCGTGTGTGGGTGCAGGAACACCGGGAAATCTTTGCCTACTGGCGTGAAGCCCATGGCAACCATTGCGTCGGGTGTGCTGCCGACCACCACCCAATCGCGGTCAGCACCTGCGATGCCCAACATGGCATCTCGCACTGCGCCACCAACGAGGTAGGTTTTCAAGGGCTACACCTGAGGCTGGAGCGCGAACACGCTGTCGAGCCTGGCCGCGACGGGGACGCCCAACGCCGACAAGCCAGGTGCATGGCCATTGGCGATGTTGTCAACTTGCATGGAAGCCAAGTTATCGCGACTCATCAAGGGTGGCCCGGGCAACATTTCCATGGCCAATGCTTGCAAGTAAGCCATGGCCTCGGGCAGACCCACCACCAGCCTGGGGTGACCCGCCCAACGCCCAGCGTGTTGCACCAATGCCTTCAATGTGAAAGTTTGCGGGCCCGCCAATTCATATACCTGACCCATGGTGTCGCGGTGCATCAGGGCATGCACCACGGCCTTGGCCACATCTTGCACCCAAACCGGTTGAAAACGGGTGTCCGCACCTGCCAATGGCACGAACGGTGCCACCGATTGCAAGCGGGCAAACAAGTTGATGAACGCATCGTCTTCACCAAAGATGACGCTGGGCCTGAGCACACTCAATTGCAAACCATGCACCACTTCAGATTGCAATGCCGCTTCGCCTTGCGCCTTGCTGCGTTGGTAGAGCGATGGGCCGTGCAAATCAGCCCCCAAGGCGCTGACATGCACCATGCGCAAAACGCCGGTTTGCACGCAGGCATGCGCCAACTGCCGAGGCAACTGCACATGCACTTTGTCAAACGAGGCGCGGTCACCGTGCAAGATCGCCACCAAATTGACCACCGCGTCATGCCCGGGAAGCAACGCTTGCAAAGCGGCCACGTCGTGCACATTCGCTTGCACCACCGTCACCAAGGGCAGCATTTGTACCGAGCGTGCTGGCAAGCGTCGCGTGACCACGGTCACATGCACACCGGCGCGGTTGAGCGCTTCGCACACATGCCGTCCCACAAACCCACTGCCGCCTAACAATAAAACCTGTTTCATAGGCACGAATGTAGCCTGATTGGCAAATGGCCTGCTCAGACGCGCGTGAAAAAACCATTCGCGATAATCTGCGGATGAACCAATTAGATGCACTCAAGCTTTATTCCACCGTGGTGGCCGACACCGGCGATTTTCAGCAGATCAGCGGCTTTCAACCGCAAGACGCCACCACCAACCCTTCCTTGATCCTCAAAGCGGTGCAAATGCCCGCCTACCAGCAACTCTTGCAAGACACGGTGAACCGCCACCACGGGGAAGCGATGGACGAATGGATGGACCGCTTGCTGGTTCAATTTGGTTGCCGGATTTTGGCGCTGATACCCGGGCGTGTGTCGACCGAGGTGGACGCCCGTTGGAGTTTCGACACGCAGGCCACGGTGGCGCGGGCGCAGCGCATCATCCAGTTGTATCAAAGCGAGGGCATCGACCCGTCGCGTGTGTTGATCAAGATCGCGGCCACCTGGGAAGGCATCGAGGCCGCCGCTCAACTTGAACGCCAAGGCATTCACACCAACTTGACGCTGTTGTTTTCATTCGCGCAGGCATTGGCTTGTGGCGACGCCGGTGTGACATTGATCTCGCCGTTTGTGGGCCGTATTTACGATTGGCACAAAAAAGCGGCAGGTGTGCAATGGGACGAGGCCGCACACGCGGGCGCCAACGACCCCGGTGTGCAAAGCGTGCGCCGCATCTATCACCATTACAAACAACATGGCATTGCCACCGAGGTGATGGGTGCGAGTTTTCGCAACACGGGGCAAATCATCGCCTTGGCGGGCTGTGATTTGTTGACCATCAGCCCGGAATTGCTCGCGCAATTGCAAAGCAGTCAAGCACCGCTGCAACCTGCGCTGAGCGTCGCTCAAGCGATGGAGATGGACTTGCCTGCGTTGCATTTGAACGAAGCACAATTTCGTTTTGCGATGAATGAAGATGCCATGGCCAGCGACAAATTGGCAGAGGGCATTCGGGCGTTTTGTGCAGATGCCCGACAACTTGATGCGCTGCTGGGTACGCAGCACTGATCGGCACAGGCCCTTGGCCTGCTGGCCTGTGAACCGATCACATCATTTTTTCTGAAATTGCTGACAAGGGTCGTCGCGGGTGCGTGCCGGTGTGACCCATATGAAATCGGCCTTGCCTTGCCAACCCTCCAGCCAAGTGGCTTGTTCGTCAAGGTTTTGGAAGGTTGAATGCTCCAAGAACAACACGCTGACGGACCGAAGTTCAGGGCGATTGGCTTGGATGATTTGCGGCACGCCCAAGTGTTTCCAAGCGTGACCGTTGCCGGCCAATAAAACCGAAGGCGCATGCTGTATCAACACCGACGCCATGCTGGCGTCGCGCGCGCGTTGCACAGCGATCATTGCGTCAAACATGTGGGCCGGTAGCGCTGAGCAATGGCCAACGTCAATCTCTTGGCGCAATTGTTTCAAGCGGGTTTCATCCAGTGTTGAACGTTGCAACAAAGCCTGCAAACCAGCCGAGACACTTTGCCCTTGGCTTTTGAATACCTCGCGTGTTTGACCAGCAGGCAAGTTGCCGCCGTACAAAGGCAAGCCCGATTGCCGAATTGCTTCAAACAACGCTTGGTGCATCGGCCACTGCCAACCGTCGGCATCAAACCCGGCCTGTGTCAGCGCATCAAGCAAAGCAAGACGCGGGTCTGCCAACTGGCCCGCGTCCAAGTGCTCGGCCACCACGGTCAGTTGGGTTGGACGCCAAGCCGTCAACAGTTCGGCGCGCAGCGCGTGATGGCGCGGGTTGTCGTGGATTTCGCCCAGCACCGACACATCGGCGAGGTTGAGCGCATCCAACAAGTCGGACGGTTTGACCTGCGCGCCGAGGTTCACATCAAACAATTGTTCATCGTTGGGCAAGGCTGTGAAAGCCAAAGCCGCAGGAACAGCGGCGACGCACAACAGCCCTGTGAACAGCCGCTTCAGGTGCAGAAAAGGCATGGAATAGGTGAATGGTTGGAGATACCTGACCTTACCGCCTTTCTCCATTGGCCCATCGTCAACAGAACGATTTCCCTGATGCGGCATCATCGGAAAAATGGCATAGTGTAAGCAGGCCTAAAGAAATAAAGAAATTAAATATTCGAAATAAAAGGGTATAAAAAATCAATATCAAATCCACACAGAAACCTATTAAATACCGGTATGACGCTTGCCAAATCTGCCAACATCAAACAGTTGATCACTTTTCAAAAAGTGGCTCGGCTGGGCAATGTCAGCTTGGCGGCAGAGGAATTGTTTCTCAGCCAATCGGCCACGTCCATCCAATTGTCCAACCTTGAAGAGGCCGTCGGTGCCAAACTGCTCAGCCGCACGGGCAGAGGCATTCGACTCACCGAAGCAGGTGAAGTGCTCTACACCTTGAGCGAACGCATGCTCAATGTTTGGCAAGAGGTGAGCGATGAAATGGAGTCGTATTTGGGTGACTTCACCGGTACGCTGCGCATGGGCGTGGTGACCACTGCCGAATATTGGTTACCGCATGTGTTGGTGAATTTTTCCAATGCCAATCCCAAAGTGAAATTGAAATTGCAAGTGGCCAACCGTGACGAAGTGGTGCGTTACTTGATTGCCGATGAGATTGACCTTGCCGTGATGGGCCGGGCCCCGCCGGACATCAAAGTCAAATCGGTCAGTTTTGCCAACAACCCGACCGCGTTTTTGGCAGCGCCGTCGCATGTACTGATGCACACGCCTGGCTTGAATTTGGAGATGCTGGCGCATTCGCACATGTTGGTGCGTGAAAAAGGCTCGGGCGCACGCGCCTCGTTGGAACGCATTTTCAAGGCGGCAGGTTTGAAGTTGTTGGCAGGTGCTGAATTGTCGAGCAACGAATCCATCAAGCAGTTGTGCATTGCGGGGTTGGGGCCGGCCTACTTGTCTTTGCAATCGTGTTTGTTGGAAATCCGCGCCGGCCTGTTGTCGGTGTTGCCCATGGCTAACAACCCGATGAACCGGCGGTGGAATGTGGTGCACTTAGAGCACAAACCTTTGTCTCATGTGGCGTCCGTGTTCATGGATCATTTGATTCGCCATGGACAAACTGAAATTGAGCGGCAACTGGACTTGATGTCAAAAATTCCGGTGGAAAGCGTGGCGGCATGGCACAACCAACCCGAGGAACCTGATGCGCCGTTGGCATGAAAAAAACCCCGCAGAACTTGCATTCTGCGGGGTTGTGGTTGTCGGGGCAACGCTGCCCTTGCGGGCTGCGCTCGACCAACAGGGGATCACATGCCCATGTCGCCCATGCCACCCATGCCGCCCATGCCACCAGGCATGCCGCCACCGCCTGCGCCAGATTCGTCTTTAGGCGCTTCGGCCACCATGGCCTCGGTGGTCAACATCAAAGAGGACACAGAGGCTGCGTTTTGCAACGCGGTGCGTGTCACTTTGGTGGGGTCCAAGATACCCATTTCGATCATGTCGCCGTAGGTGTCGTTGGCAGCGTTGAAGCCGTAGTTGCCTTTGCCAGCCAACACCGCGTTGACGACCACTGAGGGTTCGCCACCGGCGTTGTAGACGATTTCACGCAAAGGAGACTCAACCGCTTTCAACACCAGTTTGATACCGGCGTCTTGGTCGGGGTTGTCGCCTTTGATGGTGCCAGCGGCTTGACGGGCACGCAACAGTGCCACACCACCACCGGCCACGATGCCTTCTTCCACCGCAGCGCGGGTGGCGTGCAATGCATCTTCCACGCGGGCTTTTTTCTCTTTCATTTCGACTTCGGTGGCAGCGCCAACCTTGATCACTGCCACGCCACCAGCCAACTTGGCCACGCGCTCTTGCAGTTTTTCGCGGTCGTAGTCGCTGGTGGCTTCTTCGATTTGCACGCGGATTTGTTTGACGCGTGCCTCGATGTCGGCGGCCGCACCTGCGCCGTCAATGATGGTGGTGTTTTCTTTGCCCACTTCGATGCGCTTGGCAGAACCGAGGTCAGCCAAAGTGACCTTTTCGAGTGTCAATCCCACTTCTTCGGCAATCACTTTGCCGCCAGTCAGGATGGCGATGTCTTCCAGCATGGCTTTGCGGCGATCGCCAAACCCTGGGGCTTTGACGGCAACCACTTTCAAAATGCCGCGGATGGTGTTGACCACCAACGTGGCCAGCGCTTCGCCGTCCACTTCTTCGGCAATGATCAGCAACGGGCGACCGGCTTTGGCCACGGCTTCGAGGGTGGGCAACAGTTCACGGATGTTGCTGATTTTTTTGTCAAACAACAGCACGAACGGGTTGTCGAGCAACGCGACTTGCTTGTCGTGGTTGTTGATGAAGTAGGGTGACAAGTAGCCACGGTCGAACTGCATGCCTTCGACGATGTCGAGCTCGTTTTCCAGTGACTTGCCGTCTTCCACGGTGATCACGCCTTCTTTGCCGACTTTGTCCATGGCTTTGGCGATGATTTCACCGATGCTGTGGTCGCTGTTGGCAGAGATAGAACCGACTTGCGCGATTTCTTTGCTGGTGGTCGTGGCTTTGGAAGCTTTGTGCAATTGTTCGATCAGGGCAGTGACGGCTTTGTCGATGCCGCGCTTCAAGTCCATGGGGTTCATGCCGGCGGCCACGTATTTCATGCCTTCGCGCACGATGGCTTGGGCCAACACGGTGGCGGTGGTGGTGCCGTCGCCAGCGTTGTCAGAGGTTTTGGAAGCCACTTCCTTGACCATCTGTGCGCCCATGTTTTGCAATTTGTCTTTGAGCTCAATTTCCTTGGCCACGGACACACCGTCCTTGGTCACGGTGGGGGCGCCGAATGAGCGCTCGAGCACCACGTTGCGGCCTTTGGGGCCGAGGGTTACTTTCACTGCATTGGCGAGGATGTTCACACCCTCGACCATGCGGGCGCGGGCTTCGCCGCCAAAAATCACGTCTTTTGCTGCCATGTTAGGACTCCAAAAATTTCAGTTAAATACAAACTCAATGATGAGGAAAAAGGCGTTGAGAGCGGTTCGCAGTCCGCTCCATGGCTTTATTTCTCGACAACGGCGAACAGGTCTTCTTCTTTCATCACCAACAATTCGTCACCGTCGACTTTGACGGTTTGGCCGCTGTATTTGCCAAACAGCACGCGGTCGCCCACCTTGACGCTCATCGCACCGAGGTCGCCTTTGTCATTTTTCTTGCCGGGGCCGACGGCCAGGACTTCACCTTGGTCAGGTTTTTCGGCGGCGTTGTCGGGGATGACGATGCCAGAGGCGGTTTTGGTTTCGCTTTCAATGCGTTTGACGATCACGCGATCGTGCAAAGGACGAAGTTTCATGGGTTCTCCTGAGGGAAACTGAAATGACAAAAATGAAGCACCAGCGGTGCACAAACTCGAACCGGAAGAGCATGTGCTGTTAGCACTCGACCGGCTAGAGTGCTAATGATAAGGGTAAACCTCTGCATTTCAAGCCTGTTGCCAAAGATTCCGGACTTGGCGGCTTGTAATGCTGGCCCAGGCGGCTTGTCAGGTGCCGATTATTTAACCTATCTGTTGTATTTATAAATAAAAATAAACCTAAAATACTTTAAATACTTCAAAAATAATAAATTCAAATTATAAAATACTAAAAAATCATAATTTGAGAATTGATAAAGGCTAACTTTGTGAATCACCAACACAGGTCGAATGAAAAAGGAAGTGACAGGCCATGAATTCACCACTGACAAACCATTTGTGCGCTAAATGGTTGAATGCCGTGTTGGCGTCTGTGTTTGCGCTGCTGTCAACCGACGCGGGATGTGCCGATCTCACGGGGACCAATGTTTACGTCTCAGGCAATGCAGTGCGCTCAGACTACCTGTTGCAGGCCAACAGTGGGTACATCTCAGGCTATGTGGGCAACTCGGATCAGGTTTACCTGATGACCAACTCCAATGTGTTGCCCTACACCACCCGCTCGTTTGTCGAAGTGCAGACCGGCGGTGTGAATATCGGATCGAATCAGGTCATCCACCTTTTTCACGGAACCATCGATCAAACGGGGACATTGACAGCCTTGAACCCCAGAAATGGTTTGTATGTGTCCTCGGCGCATTCGGCTTTGTATTCACAGGGCAGCCGCCAAAGCACATTTGTGGGTTGGATGCCCGCGTCTTCCGACACCAGTGCCTATGCCAAGGGCAATGGATTGATGGCGGACGCCAGTGGCACGTTGCTGCGCAGTTCATCGGCGCTCACGCTGAGCGGCTCAACCATCAGCTTGAACGACAACCGTTTGCAACATGTCGCTGCCGGCACCGATGGCACCGACGCCGTGAATGTGAATCAGTTGAATGCCTTGACGAACAGTTCGACCGCGCAATTCAAAGCGTTGCAATCCGAAGTTGGCCATTTGCAGAACCAAATACTGGGCGCCGAACGTGGCATTGCAGGGGTGACCGCGATGACCCAGCTTCCTGCATTGTCAGAGGGTCAGCAATTCAATGTCGGGCTGGGATGGGGTTCATTCAACCACCACAATGCCTGGGCCCTTGGCGCCCATTGGCGCATCAAAGACAACCTCATTGGAAAACTGTCAACCAGTCTCTCGCCCGGCGCTTATGTGACGGGCGTTGGCGTGTCAATGGGGTTTTGACATGGGCATACCTCACTGGTCGGGGTGAGAGGATTCGAACCTCCGGTCTCTACGTCCCGAACGTAGCGCTTTACCAGACTAAGCTACACCCCGAAAGGGCTGGTATTTTACTTGGCTACCCTTTGCCAAGGATGGATTTGACCTCGCTGAATTTGCGTCGCGCGCCAAGATGGGTTCAAAATACAGCCATCACCACTGTTCTTTTTTCCAGACTCAGGTTCTTATGCCGTACCCCATCCAACGCCCGTTAGCCCTGTTTTTTTGTGTTTTCGTCTCCCATGCCATGGCCGGCGACATGGCCGAATGCGCCAAAATTGAAGACAAAGACAAGCGCAATTACTGCATGGCGAGTTACGCCGCCAGCGGCACCTATTGCGACATGATCAAAAGTTACGAAATGCGCCGCGACTGCATGTCCAAGGTGGTGCAAAAACAGCGCGAGCTCAGCTACAAAATTGTGAGAAAAACCAAGCCCCCCGAAGAAGAGGCGAAATAAACCTCAGCTTTGACGGCTGAGTAATTGCTCGGCGAGCTCTTGCAGTGCAGACTTGTAAACACTGGCAGGTAAAACTTCTATGGCATCCAAGGCCAATTGCGCTTGCGCACTCGCTGCCTCCCGTGTGGCCTGCATGGCGCCTGTGTTTCGAACAATCGAGGCGATGTCGTGCAAGGCCTGTTCTTCGCCCTGCTCGATCGCGTGTTTGATCAAGGCGCATTCGTTGGCATTGCCGCGTTGCATGGCAAATATCAGAGGCAAGGTGGCTTTGCCTTCGCGCAAATCGTCGCCCAGGTTTTTGCCCATCAGCGTGGCGTCGCCGTCGTAATCCAGCACATCGTCAATCACTTGAAAAGCGGTGCCCAGGGCTTGGCCATAACGCGCGCAGGCGTCTTCGGTGGTTGCATCGCTGCCCATGAGCACGGCGGGCAGGCGCGTGCTGGCTTCAAACAATTTGGCGGTTTTGCTGCGAATCACGTTCAGGTAGCCGTCTTCGCTGAGAGAGGCATCATGCATGTTCATCAACTGCATGACTTCGCCCTCGGCAATCACGTTGGTGGCATCGGCCACGATGTCGAGCACACGCATGTTTTGGCATTCCACCATCATCTGAAAAGCCCGCGAATACAGAAAGTCGCCCACCAGCACACTGGCCGGGTTGCCAAACAAGGCGTTGGCGGTGGGTTTGCTTCGACGCAACTTGGAGTCGTCCACGACATCGTCGTGAAGCAAGGTGGCGGTGTGGATGAATTCAATCACCGCAGCCAACGTGTGGTGGTGTCGCCCTTGGTAGCCCAAAGCCCCGGACATCAACAGCAAAAGCACGGGCCGCAAGCGCTTGCCGCCGGCTTGAATGATGTGATGGGAGACTTGCCCGACCAAAGGCACGCCGGAGGACAGGCGTTGCGAGATGATGCGGTCCACAGCGAGCATGTCCTGCCCGATGAGGCCAGACATGGCCGTCTGAGGGGAGGAAACGGGAGCGCTCAAGGGTTTTGTCTCATGGAAAACCAAATTATAGGCAACCACCGCCTGTCTCTGAGGGCGGGGCGCCACAAACCCTTTTTACATGCTAAAATGTTCGGCTCTGCTGAAATCCGTTGGCAGAGCAAATGAAGAGTCTATCTTTCAGAGGTTCGTATGTACGCAGTCATAAAAACCGGTGGCAAGCAATATCGCGTGTCGACCGGCGAAAAAATCAAAGTAGAACAGATCGCTGCGGACGTTGGCCAGGAAATCGTGATTGACCAGGTTTTGGCTGTCGGTAACGGCGCAGAAATCAAGGTTGGCACACCCCTGGTGTCCGGTGCATCCGTCAAGGCCATGGTCGTCGCCCATGGCAAGCACGACAAGGTTCGCATTTTCAAAATGCGCCGTCGTAAGCACTACCAAAAACGCCAAGGCCATCGCCAGCAATTCACTGAATTGCAGATCGCCTCGATCCAAGCCTAAGGAGCTTTCACACCATGGCACAGAAAAAAGGCGGCGGCTCTACGCGCAACGGTCGTGACTCCAACCCCAAGATGTTGGGTGTCAAGGCTTTCGGTGGTGAACACATCAGTGCAGGCGCCATCATCGTGCGTCAGCGTGGCACCAAGTTCCACCCCGGTACCAATGTCGGCATCGGCAAAGACCACACCTTGTTCGCATTGGTTGAAGGCCATGTGTCTTTTTCCATCAAAGGCTCATTGAACAAGCACATGGTGAATGTGATTCCTGCTTAAGTCCCTTCACGCTTGCACAAAAGCCCCGCCAGTCGGGGCTTTTGTCTTTAAGATTGCCCCATGAAATTTGTTGACGAAGCCTTTATTGACATCATCGCCGGTGACGGTGGGAACGGCTGCGTCTCTTTCAGGCACGAAAAATACAAAGAATTCGGTGGCCCCAATGGCGGCGATGGTGGCCGAGGCGGTCATGTGTACGCGGTCGCTGACGCGAGTTTGAACACGCTGGTCGATTACCGTTTCTCACGCCGTCATGAGGCGCAACGTGGTGAACACGGCATGGGGTCGGACATGTTTGGCGCGGCCGGCAACGACATCGTTTTGAAAATGCCGGTCGGTACCTTGCTGATTGATGCTGAAACCAACGATGTGCTTTACGAGTTGTTGACGCCCGGCGAGATGGTCATGATTGCCAAAGGGGGGGATGGCGGATTTGGCAACATGCGGTTTAAGAGCTCGATCAACCGTGCCCCGCGCCAAAAAACACCCGGTTGGCCGGGCGATCGCAAAAATCTCAAACTCGAATTGAAAGTGCTGGCCGATGTCGGTTTGCTGGGCATGCCCAATGCAGGCAAGTCCACCTTGATCAGCGCCATCTCCAATGCGCGCCCCAAAATTGCCGATTACCCATTCACGACCTTGCACCCTAATTTGGGGGTGGTGCGCGTGGCCGCCGAGCAAAGTTTCGTGGTGGCGGATGTGCCCGGTTTGATCGAAGGTGCGGCCGAAGGGGCGGGTTTAGGCCATCAGTTTTTGCGCCATTTGCAGCGCACGCGATTGTTGTTACACATGGTGGACATGGCGCCTTTTGACGATGCGGTCGACCCCGTGGCGCAGGCCAAGGCCATTGCGCTGGAATTGAAAAAATACGACCCGGCACTCTACGACAAACCCCGTTGGTTGGTGCTCAACAAATTGGACATGGTGCCTGACAGCGAGCGTGAAGCCCGCGTCAAAGACTTTGTCAAACGCTTCAAATACAAAGGGCCGGTGTTCCAAATTTCAGCGCTCAACCGCGAAGGCTGCGAAGGCTTGGTGCGTGCCATCTACGAGCATCTGGAAAAACAATTCAAGTCCACCCAAGCAGAGCCTGCACCCGACCCGCGCTTTGCCCCTTTGTTGTGACGCCACCGCGCACCGGTTCACATGTCTGACGCCCAACGCATATTGCAAGACGCCCGCCGCATCGTGGTCAAGGTGGGATCGAGCCTGGTCACCAACGAAGGGCGCGGCTTGGATGAGCCAGCCATCGGCGAATGGTGTCGACAGATCGCCGCGTTGATGCGGTCCAACGACAAACGCGAAATCATCATGGTGTCCAGCGGCGCGATCGCTGAAGGCATGAAGCGCCTTGGTTGGTCCACGCGCCCGCATGAAATCCATGAACTTCAAGCCGCTGCCGCGGTAGGGCAAATGGGTTTGGCGCAAATGTATGAAAGCAAATTGCGTCAGCACGGTTTGGGCAGCGCGCAGGTGTTGCTGACCCATGCCGATTTGGCCGATCGCGAGCGTTACTTGAATGCACGCTCGACGCTCAATACCTTGCTCTCGCATGGCGTGTTGCCGGTGATCAACGAGAACGACACGGTTGTCAATGACGAAATCAAATTCGGCGACAACGACACCTTGGGTGCCTTGGTCGCCAATTTGGTGGAAGCCGACGCCTTGGTCATCTTGACCGACCAAGCCGGTTTGTTCACTTCGGATCCGCGCAAACACAGCGACGCCACCTTGGTCCAGCAAGCGCAGGCGGGGGACCCGTCACTCGAGGCCATGGCGGGCGGGGCTGGCTCGAGCATCGGGCGTGGTGGCATGTTGACCAAAATTTTGGCGGCCAAGCGTGCGGCTGGTTCAGGCGCGAGCACCGTCATTGCGTGGGGCCGCGAACCCGATGCGTTGTTGCGCTTGTGCGCCGGCGAACCGATCGGGACGTTGTTGATCGCCCCGACCCAAAAACAACAAGCCCGCAAACAATGGATGGCAGACCATTTGCAAATGCGTGGTGCGATTTGGATCGATGACGGCGCCGTGGACAAGCTCACCCGAGAAGGCAAAAGCCTGTTGCCGATTGGCATGCACAGCGTCAAGGGTGAGTTTTCGCGCGGCGATGTGATTGCGATTTGTGATTTGAAAGGCAACGAACTCGCGCGTGGTTTGGCCAATTACGCCAGTGCCGAATGCCGTTTGCTATGCAAAAAACCCTCAAGCGAGATCGAAACCGCCTTGGGCTACGTGGCCGAGCCAGAGATGGTGCACCGCGATAACTTGGTGTTGATGCGTTAAATCGTCTGGTGTCCGAGTGGTGTCAAGTGTCTGAATTGGCGCTACCCGCGCCGTTGTCAGGAGCCGTGGCATGTCGCATGCCTTGGCGCAAAAAAGAACTGCGGTTGTCTTGCCGTGGCAAATAGCGCGACAACTCGGTCAATGCCATCTCATAGACCCCGCGTTTGAATTCCACCACCGACTCCAGTGGCACCCAGTATTCATTCCAACGCCAAGCGTCGAATTCGGGGTGGGTGCTGGCACGCAAATTCAAGGCGTGGTCAGGCACCACCAATTGCAACAAAAACCAAATTTGTTTTTGGCCTTTGTAATGGCCGCGCGCATCCTTGCGGATGTAGCGGTCTGGCACTTCATAACGCAACCAGTCGCGGGTTCGGGCCACGATGCGCACTTGCTCGGGTTGCAGTCCCACCTCTTCCTGCAATTCCCTGAACAAAGCCTGCTCCGGTGTTTCACCTCGGTCAATGCCGCCTTGCGGAAATTGCCAACTGTGGGTGCGGATGCGCTTGCCCCAAAAAACCTGATTCTTCTGGTTGAGCAGAATGATGCCGACGTTAGGCCGAAAGCCGTCACGGTCAAGCATAATCAAACCTCAAAAATTTCAACTGCGGCCATTATGCACAGCATCGGGCTGACATCAATACACCGATAGGTTTCATCTTCCAATCAAAGCCACTGCGTTGGCGCCTGCCTCACCTATGAAAGCTTCCCAGTTTCTGATTTCCACCCTCAAAGAGGCCCCGGCTGATGCTGAAGTGACAAGCCACCAATTGATGATGCGTGCGGGCATGATCAAAAAGCTGGGCGCGGGCATCTACACCTACATGCCCATGGGTTTGCGCGTCATTCGCAAGGTCGAGGCGATCGTGCGCGAAGAGATGAACCGAGCCGCCGCCATCGAACTCACCATGCCCGTGGTGCAACCGGCCGAGCTGTGGCAAGAGACCGGCCGCTTCGAAAAGATGGGCCCCGAGTTGCTTCGCATCCGTGACCGCCACGACCGCGATTTCGTGGTGCAGCCCACCAGCGAGGAGGTGGTGACAGACATCGCGCGCCAAGAGCTGCGCAGCTACAAGCAGTTGCCCAAAAATTTCTACCAAATTCAAACCAAATTCCGGGATGAACGACGCCCGCGGTTTGGGTTGATGCGCGGTCGCGAATTCATCATGAAAGACGCTTACAGCTTTGACCGCGATGCGGCTTCGGCGCAAATCAGTTACCAAGCCATGGCGCAGGCTTATCGCCGCATATTTGACCGCTTCGGCTTGCGCTACAGGGCCGTGGCGGCTGACAGTGGTGCCATCGGTGGCGATCTGAGCGAAGAGTTTCAAGTGATCGCGGCCACGGGCGAAGACGCGATCGTGTATTGCCCGAACAGCGATTACGCGGCCAACATGGAAAAAGCCCAAGCGTTGGCGCCTGCGCAAACACGCGGTGCCGCCACGGCGCCCTGCGCGTTGACACCAACGCCCGGCAAAAGCACTTGCGAGGACGTGGCCGCCTTGTTGGGCGTGCCCTTGTCCACCACGGTCAAGTCGTTGGTGCTGGCGACAGACGAAACCAATGACAAAGGTGAAATCGTCAACAGCCCAATTTGGTTGCTCTTGGTGCGCGGTGACCACGACATGAACGAAGTCAAGGCAGGCAAGCTCCCTGGGTTTGAAAAAGGGTTTCGGTTTGCCACGTTGGCTGAAATTGACGCGCACTTCGGTTGCAAGCCCGGCTACCTCGGTCCGTTGAAGCTGCAAAAACCGCTGAAAGTGGTGGTGGATCGCGATGTGGCGGTGATGAGCAATTGGATTTGCGGCGCCAACCAACCCGATCACCACCTGACGGGCGTCAATTGGGGCCGCGATCTGCCAGAACCCGATCTGGTCGCTGACATTCGCAATGTGGTCGAAGGCGACATGTCGCCTGACGGTAAAGGCCCTCTGGCAATCGAGCGCGGCATCGAAGTCGGTCACATTTTTTACCTCGGAACCAAATACAGCGCGGCCATGAACGCCACGTTTTTGGCCGAAGACGGCAAGCCCCGGCATTTTGAGATGGGCTGCTACGGCATTGGCATCACACGCTTGCCCGCCGCCGCCATCGAGCAAAACCACGATGCCAAAGGCATCATTTGGCCCGATGCATTGGCGCCATTCACCGTGGTGGTCTGCCCGATCGGCCCAGACCGCAGCCCCGAGGTGAAAACCGCTGCTGAAGCTTTGTATGCCGAGTTGCTGCAAGCCGGTGTCGATGTCATCTTGGACGACCGAGGCGAGCGCCCCGGCGCCATGTTTGCCGATTGGGAGTTGATCGGTGTGCCGCACCGCGTCACCATCGGTGACCGTGGCTTGAAAGAAGGCCATGTCGAATACCAGCACCGACGGGACGCCGAGCCGACCAAGTTGGCGTTGGCGGAAGTGGCGGGCAAGATCCTGGCCCAATTGACGCGTTAACCGCTTCGATGGGGTTTGATTCAACTTGGACGACTGGTGTAGGGACGTGTTGAAACTTGTCTTGGCGGTGTGGGTTGGGTTGGCGTCTATCAGTGTGTGGGCCGGCCCCCAACGCGAAGAGCATTTGGCAGATTCAGTGCGCACCGCACTCAGTGTGGCGGTGTCAGGTTTGCCACCGCCCGAACCGTATTTGCCCACCGCAGCCGACCGAAAAGCATATGGGGCTTGGTTGCAAACCCAGCAACAACGCTTGTCGGCGCGGTTGGTTCAATTGCACGGCGCAACGGGCTTGCCCGAGTTGGCCACTCCCGAGTCACAACGCTTGTTTTTGCAAACGGTTTGGTATGAAAGCCATCGCGCCGCGTTGGACCCGTCGCTGGTGTTGGGCATCGCAGAGGTGGAAAGTGGATTTCGCAAATTTGCCATCAGCAGCGCGGGCGCGATGGGCGTGATGCAAGTCATGCCGTTTTGGCCCCGATTGCTCGGTCAAGGCGATGCGTCGGTGCTGTTTCAATGGCAAGCCAATGTGCGTTTTGCTTGCGTGGTATTGCGGCATTACATCAGGCTAGAGGATGGCGATTTGGCCATGGCATTGGGTCGCTACAACGGCAGCCGTGGCCAAGCCGCGTATCCCCAAGCCGTTCTGGCTGCACAACAGCGCTGGCAACCCTGAGCCTGAGCGGTAGACAGCGCAGCCAGGTTTGGATGGCCCGCGCTTCAGTTGCCCAGTACTTTGGTCAACTCGCCGGATTCGTACATCTCGGTCATGATGTCAGAGCCGCCAATGAATTCACCCTTCACATACAACTGGGGAATGGTGGGCCAATTGCTGTATTCCTTGATGCCTTGGCGTATCTCAGCATCGTCCAACACATTGACCGTGGTCAGGGTTTTGGTGTCCACACCGCTGGCTTTGAGCAGTTGAACTGCACGCCCGGAGAACCCGCACATAGGGAAACTGGCATTGCCTTTCATGAACAACACGATGTCGTTGCCTTTGACCAATTGGTCGATACGTTGGTGCACATCACTCATAAACACTCCCTGAATTGCAATTTGCCTTAATGGGCGATTATTTCACTTCCGCTCGCTGGCCCCCGCTGCATCGGACGATGCCCGCGAGGTCCTTGCGGCTTTGCACGTCGGTGTAGCCTTTTTGCTTCAAAATTTGACACACCGCTTTGGCTTGGTTGTAACCGTGTTCCAGCAACAACCAAGCCCCTGGCTTGAGGTGCGCAAGGGCTTGGTCGGCAATGGTTTGCAAGTCGTTCAAACCTTGCGGGCCACTGACCAAGGCACTGACGGGTTCGTGTACCAAGCCCGGCAGGTGCGGGTCGCCCTCGGCAATGTAAGGCGGGTTGGCCAGGATGAGATCGAACTCCCCGTTGACGGATTGCAGCCAATTGCTTTGCGAGAACTGCACGTCCAATCGCAAGCGATTCGCATTGGCTTGCGCCACTTGCAAAGCCGGTGCACTTTGGTCAACCGCATGCACGGTCCAAGTGGGGCGGTGGTACTTGACAGCCAAAGCGATGGCACCACTGCCTGTTCCCAGGTCAAGCACGGACACGTCGGTGTTTGGCAAGGGCAACGACAGCGCCCAGTCGACCAAGGTTTCGGTGTCGGCACGCGGCACCAACACAGCCGGCGTGACTTGCAGATCCAGCCCGTGAAAGGCTTGAATGCCCACCAAATAGGCCAAGGGCTCGCCTTGCTGCAAGCGTTGCAAGCCTTGTTTGAAGCGAGCGGCTTGTTCAGCGCTTAACGCATGCTGTTCATGGGTCAGCAACCATGCACGGTCATGCCGGGGTTGGTTTGTGACATGCAGCAGCCACGTGTGTGCCTCCAGACCATCCAACGCCAGTGTGCGTGCAAGTTGCAGGGCTTGGGTGATGTTCAAGTGGAACTTTCCAACGCCGCCAATTGCTGTGCTGCTTCATAGGCTTGCAAAGCGTCGACCACATCACCCAGATCGCCTTCCATGATGGACAGCAATTTGTACAACGTCAGGTTGATGCGGTGATCGGTGAACCGTCCTTGCGGAAAGTTATAGGTTCGAATCCGGTCTGAGCGGTCGCCGCTGCCAATCAGACTTTTGCGTTCAGCCGCGTCTTTGGCGGCACGTTCGCTGCGTTCTTTTTCTTGGATGCGCGCGGTCAACACGCGCAAGGCTTGTGCTTTGTTGCTGTGCTGGCTGCGGCCATCTTGGCACTCTGCCACGATGCCTGTGGGCAAATGGGTGATGCGCACGGCCGAGTCGGTTTTGTTGATGTGCTGCCCGCCTGCGCCGCTGGCGCGGAAAGTGTCAATGCGTAAATCGGATGGGTTGATTTTGATCGCCTCGGCTTCATCCGGTTCGGCCAAGACAGCTACAGTGCAAGCGCTGGTGTGAATGCGTCCTTGGGTTTCGGTGACCGGCACGCGTTGCACCCGGTGTCCACCCGATTCAAATTTGAGCGCGCCATACACACCGTCGCCTTCGATGCGCGCCACCACCTCTTTGTAGCCACCCAATTCGCTGGGCGACTCGCTGACCAATTCCACCCGCCAGCCGCGCTCTGAACAGTAGCGGCTGTACATGCGCAGCAAGTCACCGGCAAACAACGTGGATTCGTCGCCACCGGTGCCCGCGCGGATTTCCAAAAACGCATGGCGTGCGTCGTCCGGGTCTTTGGGTAACAACATGCGTTGCAATTGCGCCAACAAGGTTTCGGACAGCAACGCATTGGCGTCGATTTCTTCTTGGGCCATCTCCCGAACCAGCGGGTCGCTGTCTTGCAGCATGCCTTGCGCGGCGTCGCTGTCGTGCACCAGTTGCAGCCAGCGTTGGTAGGGCGAGACCAAAGCTGACACCTCGGCATGCTCGCGCGACAGCAGCAAAAACTGTGACATGTCTTGCATGATGTCTTCGCGCGAGAGCAAAAAATCCAACTCGGACAAGCGCTGCACACTGCGCTCCAACTGAGCGCGCATAAACGGCTTCATGGGGATGGCGCTTTCAGCTAACGGCCGCTGCGTAAGAAGAATTGCTCGATGGCTTG
>JACCDP011038614.1_pt1 | contig 21387 bp, 49 predicted proteins | sample 7445841 | NCBI WGS metagenome assembly JACCDP01 (sample SAMN15323441, study PRJNA562643) | freshwater metagenome | isolation source: river surface water | place: USA:Blue River Watershed | collected 2017-08-17
CTTGTGTGCCCTGAGAGACTAGCCAGCTGGTCAGTTGGTTTATCTGCTCTGCCCTAGCGGAACTCCAATATTCCGGATGTAGGCTTATGACCACCCGTTGAGGCAACCGCGCCAAAGACCGCCACCATGTCAAGCTCCTTGCTGCATTGGTAATGATCTCTATGCGAGCAGAGCCCAAGGCTGCGATGATCTGCTCTATGTCAGGATGCAGAGTGGGTTCACCGCCCGTGAGCGTGACAGAGAGATCAAGATTCCACAGAGCAGTGTCAGAGACCAAACGCTGTGCAAAATCAATCATGGATTCACGAGTGGGAAATCCCGGCATTATACCTCTGGCATACAGCCCTTGATTCAGACTAGCAGGACAGTATGAGCACCGTTGATTACACCAATCAGTGATGATCCAATATACTGCGAATTCTTGCCGTGTGTTCTCGATGGCATCAATCATGATTTTGTAGCCGCGAAGCGGCGCAGCGCGACCAAAATAGCAGAAATTTATACATAGTCTAGATCTGGCCTCCTTATCAATTCCGGATACTTGATCACCAGCATGAGCTCGTATTCTGGCGGTATCCAAAAATCTATACAGTCCGCACGGGGAGCTAGATAGCCTTGATGACTCTGTACTAGATCCCATACTTCTTCTTCATCATATTCCACAGCCCATGCCTGCAGTCTATAGCAACAGAGTCGACGAGGTACTAGATCAAACATAATAGTGTGGCCTGTTGAGGTGAACATTCTATGAGCGTGACATAAAGATCTTCATAATGCCGAGCCTGCTCATAGCTGCTGCGTTCGTCCAACATCATGTGTATGATGCGCAATTGACCTAGATCTTGTAGATCATGGCAGCGTTCTAATTGTGCTAGTGTGAATAAAAATGTATACATATATGTATATTTAATATGGCCCCGCTGCGTATGCACAGTATGCACACTGTATAAAGGATCTAAAGATCCGAGAGATCCGTTGTGTGACAGCGTGACTAAAATACAGGGTTTCTGGGCAAAAACTGGCAGTGATCAAGTCAGTAAGTAGCAAAAAGTGTGATTTACTGATCGGGGCAGGGGGTTCAGAGTGCGTATAGGCCCCGCTGTGCGTGTTTTGGGTTTGAGCAGAGTGTGGTTTTGTGTGGAAAAGTAGTAAAAAGTGCAGAATTGTGTGACCATTTGAGCATAGCCTCTCATTCCACCGTAGAGGAAAATTTTTCTTTGCGGCCAAACTGTGATCACAGTGCTCAAACGGAGCAGATCCAGGGTTTTCTCACCATAGATCTACCGTGATCAACGGCTCTGTGACCGTGGCTCACGGTGTATATATAGGCCCCGCTGCTGTAAATACAGTGTTGGAGCGAACATGGATCACTACTGTACACTGAGAACTGAGTATAGAGGACAATGTCCCTACTATACAGTATATGATCATCGTGACTGCTTGATCGTATATACTACTAACTACACACTGGCTGATCACTACTTTAAGCTCTGCTCTAGAGGTCACACTACTAGGACCCTTAGTATACTAGCAGCCCGGGGTATATGGCCCCGCTGCGCATAGTGACATCGTTGTCCAAAATCACTTGACAGATCCCGGATTTGACCGTATAATATACACATGCTTAAGAAAAGAGCTTTGGCAAGGAGCAGACAATCAATGACATTACCAGATGAACGCTATCGTGCAGTGATCCAAACTAGGCGATTCTTGTTGGATCTCTGTAATGCTGAACACACGCCCAGGGTCCCACGATTGATCCGGGACACAGCTAGAAGTATGCTGCGACACTATCCTTCAGACTGGGACATGCAGCGAGCAGCAGCTGGGTGCCCTGAGGTGTTCGCAGAACGCATGGAAGATCTACACAGGTTCGTGGCTGCGGGTCAACAGCGCAGCACAGAGTTCAATCCAGAAGTTGTTCAACCACTGCAAGTAAAGGATAGATAATCAGTTACAGGGCCTCTAGCTCATGTTGGTTAGAGCAGCGGACTCATAATCCGTTGGTGCCGTGTTCGACTCACGGGGGGCCCACCAAATTTAAACGTTATTCTGACCGTAGTTCAGCTGGATAGAACAACAGCCTTCTAAGCTGTGGGTCACAGGTTCGAGTCCTGTCGGTCAGGCCAGTTTGGTGCTGCTGTAGTGTGATGCGCAGAACAGCGCAGCAGCAGCACAGCTACAAGCTCGGGTGGTGAAATAGGTAGACACAAGGGACTTAAAATCCCTCGCAGCAATGCATACCGGTTCGATTCCGGTCCCGAGCACCAGTTAACCCTACAGCAGCTACAGCAGCAGCTGGCAAGGAGAGTGCCGCGGCGTAGCCCAAAACGTTGCCAAAATGCCACAGTTTGGATAACCTGTGGATAACTTCAGGGCTAGGTGTGCCCCGAGCGAGAAACCCTTGGCCCTGTAGGGTCTTGATCATTTTGGTTGACAGCTAGCCCAAAATGTCGTATAATAATGACATGATGAGAAAGAAACGCACCGATCGCAATCACATTGTCTACGAGCTAGTCCTGCCCTCGGGCAACTACATCGGAGTCACTGCTAAGACTGAGAGCACTGTACTCAAGTCAGTTCGTGCTCGTGCAGCCAAGCACTTCTATCGTGCCAAGACTGAAACTAAGAATTGGCTCTTGTGCGCGGCTCTACGTGAGCTGGCCAGCAAAGAAGACATCGAGATCCGTGTACACGAGATCATTCGCGGCAAAGCAGAAGCTCATCGTCGCGAAGTTGAAATCCGTCGTACAGTGCGCCCTACACTGAACACTGACATTAGAGGAGACTAAGATGTGGTACGTATACGATAAAGACACTACGCAGATCGTCAAGGGCTACAAGACTAGGGCGGCTGCTCAGGCAGCGATCACCCGTGCCCATCGAGAGTACACTCGGACCAACCTCTATGTGCCAGGCAGCTCAGCGCATGAAGCAGACCCACTGTTTAAGTGGGCCATGGCGGACAGTGCCTACTTCCACATGTTTATTGAAAAGCGTGTGGTCAAGCGCAACTTGATGACGGGCGCAGAGTTCACCCAAACAGTGAACACTCCGCTCAGCTGTGATCCCAGCTCTGAAACCTACTGGAGCATGTAGGGGTTGACAAGGGCTCAGTTTGGTGCTATACTAGAGGCTAAGTTAACAACAAGGAGCGACGATGAAACAGCTTAACGAGTTTGTAGAGCGTGAAAACAAGTGGTCTGCTATCTTTGGTAGCCCTGCACTGAGTTTGGCCAGTGCCGCAGATCGCAGGAAGATCGCGCAGAGCATTGACAGCCAGCTGAGCCCAGAGAACCTGCATTGCGACGGTGAGATCAGCGCCGCAGAAGCAGGCCGCAAGTTCCGCTTCCTTACCAAGGCTGCTGAGCAACTGATCAAGCTGGATCCCAGCGTTGAGATCCACGAGTACTATTAACCCTTGAAGCTGTAGGGTTTTGGTTGACAGAACCCTACAGCGATCGTATAATAGAGCTATTGTAAACAAAAGGAGCGACAAATGGCCACACGTTCAACTATTGCTTTGGAGTTCGCAGACGGTACTGTCCAGCAGGTCTACTGCCACTGGGACGGCTACTTGGAGCATAACGGCGAGATCCTGTACAAGAACTATCAGGATCCGTTCAAGGTGCGAGAATTGATTGATTTGGGTGACATCAGCTCGCTGAACATTAATATTGGACGCAAACATGCGTTCAGTGCCTTTGAGGGCGACCGAGCAGACTACGAAGCTGCACAGGCAGAGGGTGCCACTACGTTCTACGGACGTGACCGTGGCGAAATTGGCTGCGAAGCTCGCAAGTTTGCTGACTTCGAGGACTACAAGGCCAATCACCAGTATGAGGAATACGAGTACTGCCTGCGCAAAGACGGCAACTGGTATGTCTCCCAATACGGCAAGGACTATGTGCTTTTGGGCGAAGCTATTGCAGATCGACTGCGCGAAAAGGCCGACGAGGAAGAAGAAGCCCTAGACGCCTAAGGGTTATTGCAAATAGGGGTTGACAAGCCCCTATTTTGAGTGCATAATAGAGACTTAGTTAACACACACAGGAGCGAAAGAAATGGCTACACTAGTTGAGATTGTTGAGGGTTCCTACGGTGCTCGCAAGAACTTGATCTACCCAGGCATGCGTCTGCAGATGATCAAGGACTTCGATGGCGAAGCTATTACCTGCTTGGCCGGAGACGAGATCGAGAACGGACGCAACCCTTACAAGAAGATCCGCGTCAAAGTAGACAGCAACAAGGCATACCGAGTGGTGTCTCATGTTGACGAAAGCGAAACTGTAGGAGACAAGAGTTTGGTGCAACTCAAAGTGGCTGACAGTGCCGTGGCCCATATCACCGACGAAGAGCTCATCGAAAAGACTCGCGCTCGCTTCCAGATCCTTACGGACATGACCAAGGCTGTAAAAGCTGGTGATGTACGTGCTATGATTGTTTCTGGCCCTCCGGGTGTAGGCAAGAGCTTTGGTGTTGAAGAAGTACTTACCAAAGACGACCTGTTCAACACGCTGGGCGAGCGCAAGCCCAAATACGAGATCGTCAAGGGTGCTATGAGTGCCATTGGACTCTATGCTAAACTCTACCAGCTCAGTGGTGAGAAGAACGTGGTGGTGTTTGACGACTGCGACAGCGTATTGCTGGACGACCTGTCGCTGAACATCTTGAAAGCGGCTTTGGACAGTTCCAAGAAGCGTACTATTAGCTGGAACACGGACTCGCGACTGTTGCGTAGCGAAGGTATCCCAGACCGCTTTGAGTTCAAAGGTGGTGCGATCTTTATCACCAACATCAAGTTTGAGAATGTACGCTCTAAGAAGCTACAGGATCACCTTGCCGCTCTCGAGAGTCGTTGCCACTACATTGATCTCCAGATGGACACAGACCGCGAGAAGGTTCTGCGTATCAAGCAGATCGTACAAGACGGTATGCTGGATTCACACGAGCTCAGCGATGTTGCTAAGATCGATGTGGTAGACTTCATCGAGAATAATCGTGCTAAACTGCGCGAGCTGAGCCTGCGCACGGTGCTCAAGGTTGCAGATCTGCGCAAGAGCTTTCCTGCTAACTGGGAAGCAATGGCTGAGGTTACTGTGATGAAGCGAGCATAATATGACAGGGTGCCAGTGGATTGGCCCCGAGCAGAAAGAGTACCCGTACAAGATGTGCGGGTGCTCAACCCTGCAAGGGAAGGTATACTGTGGAGATCACTATTGGCGTGTCTACAAGAAAGGCACTGCTATCGCGGGCAAGAAGGCTGAGAAGGCCATCGATTCCGAGATCGAACAGTTGAAGATGCAACAAGAAATTGATGCTATGGAGAATGAAGTATGAAGAACGCATTTGTAGTCATCGGGTTCGCACTGCTGGTGTTGTTCCTGGTAATCGTAGGACCGTTTTTGGTCATTTGGGCCCTGAACATGCTGTTCCCTGTTTTGGCTATCCCCTATGACTTTTACACTTGGGCGGCAGTGGTTATTTTGAATGCCTTCTTCCAGGTAACGGTAAAGATCAAGAAGTAAATGGTAATCTTCGTCGTTGCAAAGGGCCAAACAAGGCGCTATACTGTAAGGACGCTGTTAGGAAACAGCCAGACAAACCAAAAGGAAAACACAGACATGAAACGATTCAATCCTAAGTCTAAGACTTTTAAGGTATTCAACGCACTTTACAATGGCAAGGCTCTTACTCCAGCCCAGGCCAAGCATGACCTAGGCGTAGGCAATTTGGCAGCAGAAGCTAGCCGCATCCGCCAAGCAGGTTACGCTGTCTATACCAACAGCCGCACAGCCGGCAATGGTGTACAGGTAACTGAGTATGTGATGGGCAAGCCTTCACGTGAGATCGTTGCTCTAGGCTACAAGGCCAAGGCAATGGGCATCACGCTCTAAAGCAAGTTTCAAACCAAGCCGATTCGCTCCCGGGGCGGTTTGAGGGGTGTTGTAGAAATACAACACCCCTTTTCTTTTGGCGGCACTCCCAACCTGTGGCGTAAATACAACAGATATTTTGGTTGACAGCACCGCCCAAAGATCATATAATAATGATACTGAGACAACGGAGCGACGAATGCAATTCACAGCAGATCAAGTTTGGGGCCTTGCGGTTAGGGCAGATCAGCAGAACGAGGGCTACTGCAAAGAGCCTGTGTTCGCCGCAACTGCTACTCAGGGCATCGACTACAACCAAAAGATCAAAGAGGCCAACAAGGTTCTTGTCAAGACCTGGCTCCGTGAAAATGTTCAACCTAGCACAGAAGAGATTGAGTTGGGCCAGAAGTATCGTACCTACTTCAATGCCTTCACACTCAAGGCCCTTACAGGTAAGATCAATGACTTCGAGCAGACTGCTCTCAAGATAGCACAAAAGGATGAGTTCACAGGACGTGATATGTTGGACTTTGCTGTGATCAGCTGCCTGCCCTCGGTAGCCCGGCGTGATCAAGCTCAGACTGAGCTCAAGCGAGAGATCTATCAGAGTGAACAACTCACAGGCAATGTTGGGGACGTGATACAGGGAGAGATCACAGTGATCAACACCCGCTTCAACCCTGAGTATAACAAATATAAGATCAAAGCTCGCATGGGTGAGAGCTTCGTTGACTTCTGGTTCAGCCGAGAGCTTCAGGGTGAGTGCCGGATCAAGGGCAAGATCAAAGCCCAGCGTGGCGATAAAACAACACAGCTCAACTTTGTGAAAATTAGTGGTTGACAAGTGAGCACAGAGGTGCTATACTATTAACACTGAGAGATTGATAGTTAGTTTAATTTTTTAACAAGCGAGGTCTTAAAATGGCAAAAGCACAAGATATTTCTGTTCGTCAAGTTGGCCCTAAGTCAGCGAAGCGTTCTATCCGCAAGGCGGTTTCAGTTCGCCGTCCTGTATTCCTGTGGGGTCCCCCTGGTATTGGTAAGTCCGATCTCGTCAAGCAGATCGGCGACGAAGCAGGCCGCGAGGTCATTGACGTTCGTCTAGCCCTGTGGGAACCTACCGATATCAAAGGTATTCCTTATTACAATTCCGATCTTGGCAAGATGGTTTGGGCTCCCCCTGCAGAGCTTCCTACGGACCCAGAGTCCACCGCAATGATCTTCCTGGATGAGCTGAACTCTGCTCCTCCTGCGGTACAGGCCGCTGCCTACCAACTTATCCTTAACCGACGAGTTGGTACCTATACCCTGCCCAAGGGTGTAGACATCGTTGCCGCTGGTAACCGTGAAGGTGACCGTGGCGTTACCTATCGTATGCCTGCTCCGCTGGCTAACCGCTTCCTGCACTTGGAGATGAAGGTAGACTTCGATGACTTCCAAGAGTGGGCTGTGATGAATGCCGTGCATCCTGAGGTCATTGGTTATGTTGGCTTTGCCAAGCAGGACCTCTATGACTTCGATCCTAAGAGCCCTAGCAAGTCGTTTGCAACTCCGCGTTCTTGGGTGTTCGTCAGCGACCTGCTCAAGGACGACGACTGCGATGCAGATACCCTGCACAACCTTGTGGCAGGTGCTATCGGTGACGGTCTTGCTGTCAAGTTTATGGCTCACCGCAAGATCGCAGGCAAACTGCCCAAGGCTGAAGACATCCTTAGTGGCAAGGTCAAGGACCTGCAGATCAAAGAAGTGAGTGCCATGTATTCGCTGACTGTGAGCCTGTGCTACGAGCTCAAGGATGCCGCTGAGAAGAAGGACAAGAAGTTTGACGAGAAGGCAGACTTGTTCTTCCGCTACATGATGGACAATTTCCCAACTGAGCTGGTTGTGATGGGTGCTAAGACTGGTCTTACCAACTACAACCTGCCCTTTGATGCAACGAAGATGAAACACTTCGATGAGTTCCACAAGCGTTTCGGCAAGTATGTTTTGTCAGCGATGGAGAATTAAGACCTCGCCCATCGCTAGGGCAGGTTACTTCTCAGGGTGGCCTGCCCGCCCTATGCGGAGTGCCGGGGTGTTGTTTTAGTGCAACATCCCGGTTTTCTTTGGTTGACAACTGGGCCCTAAGGTGCTATAATAGATACATACAGTAAGGAGAGCGACTAATGGATCCAATCATCGATAAACTAACCACTGCCCGAGTAGGACTGCTTCTCAAAGCACCTTTCTTCGGCAACATGGCTACCCGCATGAAGCTCATTGATGCTAGTGACTGGTGCCCAACTGCGGCCACTAACGGTCGTGACTTTTTCTATAACAAGAAGTTCGTAGAGAAGCTCAGCGTTAAGAAACTAGAGTTCCTGTTCGGACACGAGATCTGCCACGCGGTGTTTGACCACTTTGGTCGTGTTGGCTCACGCGATAAGCAACTGTCTAACATCGCTCAGGACTTCGCTGTCAACCAAATCCTCGTAGATGAGCGTATCGGTGAGAAGATCACCGAAGTAAAGATCTGCTACGATCCAAAGTATCGCGGCATGGCTTGGGAAGAGATCTACGACATCCTGTGGGAGCAGGCAGAGAAGATCCCTATGGACCAACTGCTCAAACAATTGGGCGATGTGCTAGACGAGCACTTGAAAGAGCAAGAAGGTGCTGGCTCTGGTGACAAAGACGGCAAAGGCAACAAGCCCTCTATCTCCAAAGAGGATCTGCAGAAGATCAAGGACGAAATCAAAGAAGCAATGATCCAGAGTGCCGCGGCCGCTGGTGCAGGCAAGACTCCTGCAGGCATCATGCGTATGATCAAGGACTTGACTGAGCCTAAGATCAACTGGCGTCAACTGATCCGTCAAGAGATCCAAAGCATTATCCGCAACGACTATTCCTTCCAACGCCCTAACCGTAAGAGTATGCACAGTGGTGCTATCCTCCCGGGTATGCGTGAGGACACTACCATTGACGTGGCAATTGCCATTGACATGAGCGGTAGTATTGGCACAGAGGATGCTTCAACCTTCCTTAGCGAAGTTAAGAGCATCATGGACCAGTACGAAGACTTCAGCATTCACTTGTGGTGCTTTGACACTGAGATCTATAACTACCAAAAGATCACGCACGACAACAGTCACGAGCTTTTGGAGTATGAGCCTCAGGGTGGTGGCGGTACGGACTTTGAAATTAACTTCCAGTTCATGCTTGATGAGGGCATTGATGCTAAGAAGTTCATCATGTTCACTGACGGCTACCCTTGCGGTACTTGGGGCCCTGAAGATCAGGTAGACACTATCTTCATCGTCAAAGGCAACGAGCAGGCAGAAGCACCCTTTGGTCAGACTGTGATCTACGAAAAGGATGCGGCATTGGTGGCAGGCTGAAGTGCCAGGAGTGTGGCTAAAACGCCACACTCCACATAGGCCCCGCTGCTACGTGTGTGCATACAGGGGTTGACTTTTGAGTAGATTGGTTGTATAATCTAGATACTGAGACACAGAAAGGAGCGGTAAGATGTTGAGTCATATTGTAGCGTTCTTGCTAGGTATCTTTGTTGCTACGGTGGGCATCTCTGGTGTAGCCAACGTGGCCGACAAAGGTGTAAATCAAATCCAAGAAGTAATGAGGGAAACAGCAAAATGAACTGCGATGTAACCATCAGCAAAGCAGACTGGAAGACTCTGCACAATACTCTTTGCGAACTGCGCAGCATCCATATGGATATGCATACCAGCGTGGTCAAAGTTGATCGCATTGAGTCTGTGATCCGAGGATTCGAAGCAGCTCTCAGGGATGCCTACGACCAAGACAATGCTTCCTTCACGATGAAGATGGATCACTACAGCGAAATCCAAAAAGCAGAAGGCCTTCGCTCGATCTGGAGCATCTTCTCTGTAGACGAGCTAGGTGAGCAGCATCCCTTCCTCGATGCAGAGAAGGTGATCTATCGCGATCATTGGGGCGACAAGACTGTCTCCGAAACTATTCCGGGCGGTACTTGGATCGACCTCTACATTGCTGCTGATCGCTGCATCCGTGCATCGGGCGACGATCACCACATCTTTATCGAATCATTCCGTCCTAGCAAGGACGACCCTAAAACCCTAATTCTTTCTACTGGGAGTTAATTATGCCTTACCCTGGACAAGTGTTTGAAGATCCTATGTACGACGAAGACGGCAATCTAGTTGACGAGGACTTCGATTGGGAGGATGTGGCGGAAGTGCCACAGAACGAACTAGATCCGTTTAATACGATCAATTCTTAATTAGCCCGCGCTCTCCTTTAGCCCTACATCGCGTAGGGTTTTTTTTGGCTGGGGTTGACAGATTGGACGATCTTTGCTATACTATGGGCATACGTTAACAAAAAGGAGCTGAAATGAACTACACTCAAGAGCAAGTCAATGCTATCGTTGCAGAAGCTAAAGGCGCCGCATACGAAGCCGCAATGAAGTTCTTCTACGACAAGCTCGGTGGCAAAGACCAGTACGCCTGCGGCTTTGCCTGGGTTAACATCTACAAGGTCAAAGGCAACACCAAACTGGGCAAGATGCTCAAGGCAGCTGGTGTACGTCAAGACTACACCAAGGCTTTCCAGATCTGGAATCCCGCAGGTATGGGCGTCCAGAACGTGGACACGCTAGAAGCAGGTGCTGAAGCAGCCGCTAAGGTCTTTGAGAAGTACGGCTTCACTGCCTACGCTGGTAGCAGGTTGGATTAACCCTAAGCCCGAAAGGGCTTTTGGTTGACAGATTGGGCAGGGTGCCTTATAATAGACACATAGTAACACAAAAGGGAGCGACAATGAAACAAGGTGCAATTCAACTCTACAAGACCTTTGGCACATACCAATTGGTTGAGGACGATGGCGATCGTTACTACGAGTGCCGTCATATCTATAGCGGACAAGAGTGTACCGCAGATACCGTCAAAGAAGTCAAGAAGGTCTTAGAAGATCTAGATCGTACTCACGAGGAGCTACAATCTGCGATCCGCAAGCTCCAGGCCTACGGCTACCGTGTGTTCAAAGAGGCTTAATGATGGGCTACAAGGTTCTAGGTCAACGAGATCTGCGATGGGAACCTAGGAAGGGTCTTGAGGGGCCTTTCCAGTTCCTAAATGGACAGACCCTGTACTATGATCCCAAGGCTGGCCAGTACTGGGACCCAACCACAGACTTCTATGTGCCCAACGAGGATGTGGCTCTTTTACAACAACAATTGGTTGACTTTTTGGCTAGGTAGTGCTATACTAGAGTCATAGTGAAAGGAGCGGCAAATGAAGGCAACATTTATTAACACAGAGGAAGCACCTAACAAATGGTGGGCATGGCAGGATGCTAAAATGCGCTCTATTGCCAACGCTAGCCATTTTACAGAGACTCAAAAGATTAGAGCACAGCGTATGAGATATGCGTTGGAGTTGGCCTATAACGGACGCTTTTTTGATCCTAAGTTTGGCAAGAGGGGTATTACTATTAAGATTGAAAGTGCCAGAATTAGAGACAAAAAGGTACTTAAAGAGTTAGAAGCAGGCTATGAGCTTGAGGGCATACAAAAGAAAGTAAGCCTGCAGGGCGTAAACTATTACATTCCGAAAGCATAATATGGAGGCTGTGCGTGAAGTCACTGTTTGGAAAGACGTATCAAGGCAACCCAATCACGACTACCTCCTCGACGGCGATCGAGTGGTTGCCTACAGGCCTTGGGGCACAGGTGAGATCATCCGTGGCTCAGGCAAGATCAAGATCGATCGTCGTGGCAGGAAGTTCGTCAAGTTGGATCCAAACCCCTTCGCAGGTATCGACAAGCCGCAAAAAGAGTCAATGGTTATAGAAGTTAAAGGAAGCAAAGGAAACGTCTACTATGTCAACACTGAAGAAAAAACCTGTAGTTGTCCCGGGTTCACTTTCCGGGGTTCCTGCAAACACCTGGGAGAACATGGTTAAATGGCTCAGTTCAAATACGCATTCTACCGTCGCAGCATCGTCTCAGAAACATTCTTCGTAGAAGCAGATTCAGAGGACGAAGCCTTTCAGAAGTTAATGGACGGAGAGGACCCAGAACCAGAACCAATGGAATGGGTGGATTGGTATGATGATCAATACCATAGGGATGATTGTATCGAGCCCGAGCCACTGTGTCCTCTCCACAAAATGGTCAAAGAGTATAGCCCTACAGCCTAAAGGGTCTTTACAGATTTCGGTTGACCTTTTGGGCTAGAGATGCTATACTATAGGTATAGTAAGAAATAAGGAGCGAAAGATGTATATTAAACTAAGCACAGAACAAGAGCAAGAGAAGGTTGTACGAGCCCTCAAAGGTTGGGAGTTCGTGCGTGAGAATCACGGTAGCCTCTACGATCGTGGCAGTGCCGATTCCTACTACGGCCGTGCTCCTGATCCGCACTACGGCGGAGTTGGTGGTGACAGTGGTATGCGTGTCAAGGTCATGTATAAGGAAGCCGTTGAGGAATACATGGCAGGATATCGAGACAACGAAGAGTCTGGTTCTAAGAAGGATTGGCGATGAGATATTATATTGTCAGCTGGGACTGTGAAGGTGTTGAATTCTTCGAAGAAATCACCGAACACCATCCTGACAATTGGGCCAAGCAGCATCTGTTTGACTCTATCAAAGGCGGTAAGCGAGTAGAAAAGCCGATGGGCTTCAATCTTACCCATCTCAAGCTCAGGGCACAGTTCAACAGTCATAGGCACTATGAGATCTATGTGTTCACTTCAGAGGACAACATCGGTTTCAAAGAGATCAAGTCGTGGTTTGAAACTGATCCGCAGAGCTTCGCAGATTGGGTACGCAAGAATCATTCTTACAAAGTCTGGGACGATAGGCGCACAGAGAAACCCGTGATCGTGTAGGGTCTTTGAATCTTTTGGTTGACAGATTGGGCCTGTGGTGCTATACTATAGGTATAGTGAATAACAAGGAGCGTGAAATGCCTAAATCAGCACAGCAAAAATGGAATGAGTATCTCGACGAGTCGCGTGAGACTATGAATGCGATCAACGAGTTGACTAACCGTACCAACGAGCTCTACGACGGCTATGCATTTGCCGCAGGGTTCCTGGGAATGACGCTGGCGGATGCTATCGCTCAGTTGCCCAAAGCCAAACGGGCAGAGTTCCGTGATCGCCTACTTCGCAAGGCTGAGTTGGCCAAGCAGGAATATCTGCTAAAGACCATCAAGGAGACTGCGTAATGACCCCAGAAGAATTTCTCTACATCAAACGGGCTGTTGTGGCCTTAGAGGACTCAATGACATTGATGGAACGCATCAAGGTTCAACGGACTATGGCACAGATCCTAGATCGTAGTGCCATTAAGATGGAAGAGCAATTTGTAGAAGAAGTTGACCATAGAATGGCTGTGAATCATTTGGTTGACATTTTGAAACGATGAGTGTATAATATACACATACTTAGAGGAGCGATATATGCCAAATTGGTGCAACAATACATTGACTTTGGAGCATGATGACCCTACGATGATCACCCGTGCTAAAGAAGCACTGGATCGTGGAGAGTTCCTGCAGGAATTCATTCCTGTTCCTGAGGACCTCAAGAACACCATGGCTGGTAGTTATGGTGATGACGAGAAGCAGAAAGAGTTGGAAGCACAAACCCGACGCAATGTTGAGAAGCATGGTTATGCTAACTGGTATGATTTCTGTGTAGGTGAGTGGGGCACTAAGTGGGATGTAGGCGGCGATGGACAGAGTGATGTGCATCCAGAAGGTAAGATGCTACACACCTCATTCGATTCAGCATGGAGCCCTCCCGTGAATGCCTATGCAAAGTTGGAAGCACAGGGTTTTCGTGTGTCGGCTATGTTCTATGAAAGTGGTATGGCATTTGCTGGTTCGTATGAAGATGGCAACTGCGATGACTTTAGCCTCGAAGGTATGAGTGCCGATGAGATCGAGCGTGATTACCCTGAACTTGATGAGTGTTTTGGCATCTCAGAATCCGTCCGTGAGTATGAGGCCGAGAATGCCGAAGAGGAAGAACTCACAGAGTGGATAAAAGACGGCGCTGAAAAGCGTTCTGAGTTGAAGGTTCTATGAGGATAGTTAAACTGACTAGGAACTATAACGGCTACGGTGTGTTCACACACCGAGTCGAGTTCTACGGTCATCAAGCCCTAAAGGTCCAGCAATGGATTAATGTGCGCAACTGGCTTTGGGATCAATTTGGTCCCAGTGCCGAGCAATCTCTGGCTCGTCCAGAGTTCTTTGGCTCCCAGCAACCACAGTGGGCTTGGGATTCGGAGAAGTCGGCTATATATCTGAAAGAGCAAGCATTGATCATGTTTGAACTAAAGAAGGAATTTTGGGAAGATGCCAAGAACCTACAAGTTTCAATTTGAAATCGTCTGTGCTGGTGACGGCACAGTTGATTTGGATAGGGTCGAGAACCTAATCGATCTGTCCATGCAGGATCTGGTCTATGATGACGAGTTTATCGCCGCCCTAGACGAGAAAGAGAGCGTTACAATCCAAGTCCAGCGACAATTTGGATAACCAAACAGTTGACGGACTTGGATTTTGATGCTAGACTAGTACTATGCTCAAAAGAGCATGTTTTTAACACACACACTGAAAGAAGGACTTTTTAAAATGGCTACTGATAAGAAATTTGCTGTTGCTGGTGTTTCAACCCTCGATGGTAAGACCAAGATCCGTTTCGCGAATGACGTGATGCGCATCAAGATTCTTGCTAAGAACGGTCACAAGGATGTAGAGCTCATCGAGCTGCCCTCCGAAATGACCAAGGCTGAGATCGTTCAGCATCTCAAGGCTGTCGGTTTTGGTTCAGGTAATGCTGCTGTCGAAGCTGCTATTGCCTACGTAGAGAAAAAGAACCCTGCGCCCGCAGGTACAAAAGCTACTACCGCGAAGGTAGAGGCTGTTACCGCCTAAGCCGATTCGCTCCCGGCTCGCGGTGACCTTGACACCCACTGTACATACGTACAGTGGGTTTTTTTATCTAGATTAACCACACTGTCTCTAGGGTCTTTTTGCGTTTTGGTTGACATTTTGGACATCCTGTGCTATACTACACAGACACTAGCAAAACAGGAGCGCAAAATGTTTACACAATGCATAGCATACGCAAAGTTAGTTTACAACAAAAAAATTAACGCATACAAAGTGCAAATTGCCTTTAATGTGCATAAACAGTTAGTAGGCGCTAACATTAAGCACAAATTTCCTGTGCAAGCAAAATGCAACTATGTTAGCGGGGACTTACTTGCAGAAAACTTAGAAGTAGAAGTGCAACGCACTGTGGCATCTGCGCAACAACACCTGCGCACAACTAACATTGTATTTGTAGAGTAAACTGTAGGGTTACTTGCACACTGCTTGACATTTTGGACAGCAGGTGCTATACTAATAACAATTAAACAAGCAGGAGCGTTAAATGGAAAAAGAAATAGAACAGTTAGAAGCACTTGCAGACAAATTGTTTGCAGAGGGTAGGACATTTTTGGGCAACCAGGTCCTAGAAATTGTGTATCACTTGGAAGCTGTTGAGGAGTAAGCATGTTGAACATAGACAAAGTGGCCCGAGTGTACAGCGGCAAGATTGGTTGTATGTGCGGCTGCAAGGGCAAGTACACCTACAACGAGGGTGTGGCCCATGAGGACTGGCAGGGCAGTGTCAATGTTCGAACTGTGCGTATGTTTACCAAGCAGGTCTTGGCCCATCCTAAGGTCCAGTTTGAGGACAACCATGCTTTCTTTGAGGAAGCAGGTAAGATCAAGGTTGTGTTTTTTAAGGAGGCTGCATGATTACAGAATACAAGATCAAACGCTGTGCTTATTTGAATACGCTGAGCTTGGAAGAAGCCTTCCTTCGGGCGGGCTACAAGGACACCAAGTTCCTGCAGAACAGGTTCCTGGGCATCACCAACGGCGGACAGTTCTGCTATGAGGTCATGTACTTTGAACCCGAAGTGGAGGAGAATGTCTATACCAAAGTGTTCGTCGATTTGGATCACAACGATCAGCCCGTAGGCGAATGGTAACCAATACCGGCCCCGTTGCTAGACGGTTGACAACTGGTCCAAAAGATCGTATAATACATATACACTAACACAGAAGGAGCGGCAATGAACATCAAAGACATCAATCAGGCCATCATGTTTGGTTCATTCACCAACACCGAGCTAGGCAGCATCCTGGACGCTGTCAAGTACGCTAGGGCCAATCTAACCCGAGAAGTAGCTCGCCAGATCACCATCGGTTCTGAAGTCAAGTTCCGCGATCGCGGTGGGCGAGTGATCACTGGTCGGGTTGAGGGTATCAAGATCAAGAACGCTGTGGTCAATGTGGGCTACACCCGCTATCGCGTACCTATGTCAATGTTAGAAGCCGCATAAATATCGAACATGAGCAGATTAGAATATCTCCAAAGGCCCTTGGTGGCCTTTGACCCCAACAACAAAGATCATAGGCGCTACTACGCAGAGTTTATCGAATATGGTGGATGGGGTCGATGCCCGGTTCGGTTCATAGTGCCAGAAGATGTGGCCAATGATCTGCCCTCGATGATCAAGAACCGATTGGTTGAATACTATATCGAACGAGAGTTTGGTGGATCCAAGATGAGCCAAGCCCGTTCCGAAACACTGAGTCGAGCCGCTGATGAACTGTATCGCAAAGCTGGACAACTGCGCAAAGAAGCCGTGGCCCTGAAGAGCCCTAGGAGAACCTGATGGATTACTTGATCGTGGCCGCTGTGGCCTTTTACGTTGGTTGGAAGCTCAGCGAGAAGTTGATGTGGTTCACCTTTGGCAAGATGATGCGCGAAGCCGGCGTGACCAACAAGGATCTGGACCAGTTCATCAATCACTGGGCACCTAGCCTAAGCCGAGAGCTAGAGGCTGCTGAACAGCCGCAGATCGAAGTGCGCTTGGAACAGCACAACCAAACCCTTTATGCCTATCGCAAGGACAACGAAGAGTTCCTAGGTCAGGGCGCGGATCAAGAAGAACTTTTCAAGAGGATAGCAGAACGCTTCCAAGATGTCAAGTTCGTGATCCGCAAAGACGACGGCGCAGAACTGTTGCAAAAAAACAACGGATAAATTGGTTGACAATTTGGGCGTCCGGTGCTATACTAGAGTCATAGTAAGCAAAAAGGAGCTGAAATGTTGAAACTGATTGGTTTGGTAGCTGTGGTTTACATCGGTTGGATCACTGGTTTCATCCAAGCAGCCCTGCTATTGACTGCAGGATTCCTGACCGTTTTGGCGGGTCTCTGAACCAAAAGGTTGACACTGACTCTTTTTGGTGCTATACTACACACATACACTAGCAAAACAGGAGCGTGAAATGAAACAGCGAATTGGAGCAGTTGGATTCTTAGTTGGATTGATCGGCACAGGTTTCGCCATGGGCGGCGTAGAGAATGCACAGACCGTCACAGAGTGGATCACGGTCATAGGTGTAGCCGCTACCAGCCTGATGTTGATGCAGTTCTCAGTATGGATGATCAATGATCAAGTTTGACGCCAACTTCTACCTAAAGTGGCTAGCCTGCGCTATAACACTCGCAGGCGCACTATGCACAGCCCTAAGGATAGATCCCGTCAACATCTATCTGCTGAACTTGGGCAGTTTGTTATACTTGATCTGGAGCATCAGGATCCGTGAATGGAACTTGATAGTGATCAATGCCGCACTGCTGATCATATACATAGTGGGCTTGATGTACACACCCGTTGATCCAGTATTAGAGTCGATGAGCCAAGCACAGGAACTACGCAGGAGCCTACAGCAATGAGCATAACACTACACGGACTCACCAAGCAGCAGCATCAGATCGCGGACATGATCTGGAGCTGCGAAAGCCAAGAAGATGTGGACCGTCTTAAGCGTAACCTGCCCGCACAGTACAAGCAGGATGCAGAAACAGTACACACACTGATGATAGCAGCAGTGATGGATCAGTACATGGAGATCACAGCAGATGTTCAAGAGCTTATACGCAGTATTAGCCGCAGCTAGCCTACTCATACAGGGCTGCTCTCTACAGCTAAGAGATCACAGAGACGCACCCTGGGACCCCAAGCAGGGCCGACACCTGTTCGAACAGTTGCCCAATTGGGATGATGCGGCCCGGCGGCGCTGTGGCAGTCACCTCCCCGACCGAGAGAGAACTGCCAGGGGCCTGAGTGGTCACTGTTGAGGGGTTGGGGGCTATACGTACAGTGTTGTAAAAATACAACATAGTGGTATAGAATCACCACCACAGAAAGAAAAAGTGACTACCCAAATTTTTTGCGCGACCAATTTTTTTGGGCTGTAGACCCATTTCGGGCTATATAAGATCATGATAGAATACTATGTGCTGACCCGTAGCAGTTACTATGTGCCCGTGATGAATTGGCTCATACGCCATCAGATCCCCTACGAACTACATCTTAATCGCACCAGATTCTCAATCGATCCCCACACTATACAAGGCACAGAGTTCGCTCTACGCTGGCTAGAGTTCTGCGGTATCGTTGCTGATTCGGACTCTGATACCCTGTACCTGCCACGTTAGAGCAAACATAGTATATGCTCTAGGATCAGGAAATTCTACTATGATCTTATAGTGGCTTATGGTCTTTGAGTGTTCGAAACCATAGCTAGCACACCATGCTGCCAGCTCTCTGTTTATCACAGAACAACTGTATACAGCAGCTTGACCGCCTGCGCCAGTGGGCAATCTAAATTCTATGTGCATACGATATTTACAGCATTTGCTTAAATATTTGATATGCTTATTGTGTACTTAGAGCAATTCCATAAGTCGCAGCAGGATCTACTACTGTCATGGCGATCTTACGTACACTATTGGCCCAGGAGTTACGTCAACACAGAAGTATTCAATTCAGCTATACCTGTGGATTATTGGCTGTTGTTCAACAATGTCTTGTATGCAGATATATGGTTGATGAAGTATCCGGACAATTCTAGGGTCATACGCACACTGTTTGACACAGACATTTCCGCCTCGCAGATACAGCACCCGTAGAGTTTGAACTCTTCCGGGGCCACTAGAAATTCTGCTACCGATCTTGCGCTTTGCGCTGCTTCGCAGCTTTAAAAAATCTGCGGCGCTTCGCGTGATGAATTCGCCGATCTCCAATAAATACTAGGGGAGACGCTCATGCACTATTGGAATATACAAGCTCGAAACACTGTCACTGGACAGACTCTAAAACAGCAGGATCTTCGTGGACAGCACTGCCAGGATCACGACACTGCCATGTTATTGGCCCAGACTTTTGCAGAACAGCTCACGGCTAGAACACGCCAAACATGGGCAGCACAAGTGGTCTGGTGCGCAGCCACTGATCTTTAATCGTAGAGATAGTTCACAGAATCCGCATTTTCTCTGTAGGTTCTAGCACCGTTTTTGTGGTGGAATCTACGGGCCATTTCTGTCTTGGGGCTTAGAGTAACAAACGTTTCCACTTCGGGCTTTTGGCTTTTGATATCCTGTTGTGCTTCTGTGATCAAGCTACGGCCCGCACCTGCGGCATAGCTCCAAATGGTATAGAACACTGCTGTTGAAGTGTTCACTGCTACATCAGCGAGATCTTCCACGCTTTCGGGAATTTTACCCAAAAACTTCACGCAGGTCACGGCCAAGGGTTCTCCTTGATCATCTTCCAGCACATACACACAGCCTCGATGATCTACTCGCTGTTCCGGGGGAATTTCAGGGCGCACCGGATCATCTTTGATCAAGGTCAATAATCGTTCTGAAATTTCGGTGCAGCGAGTCAGTTTCATGATGGGTCTCTGTTATAATATGCGTATTTATAAAATTATCGTTTTTTGGTGTTATTTCCCCTTAGAGATCATTGACCAATAAATAATTTTACAGTATAATACATATATTGTCAACTACAAAGGAGTTCAAATGTTTGCTACACAAACTTATCGCAGTGCTGCTGAAATCAACACAGCAATGAGTAGGGTCTATGGTCACATGATGCTGGCCGTGATCACCAGCATGATCGTGTCCATGTTCGTGGGCAGTTCCGCTGCGCTGATGACGTTCTTTTTCACCGGCGCTATGAAATGGATCGTGATCTTCGCACCCTTGGTGCTGATCTTGGGCGTGTCCTTTGCCATGGAAAAGATGAGCAAACCTGCTCTGCAACTTTTCCTACACGGATTCGCAGCTCTAATGGGTCTAAGTTTTGCCACTATATTCGTGGTCTACAATCTAGGCAGTATCGTGTCAGCTTTTATGAGTGCTGCGGTGCTGTTTGCTGTGATGAGCGGCTATGGTTATTTCACCAAACGTAATTTAGACAGCATTGGACAGTTTCTGTTCGTGGGCTTGATCGCTATCATCATAGCATCTGTGATCAACATATTCATTGGATCAACTGTGATGCAGATGGTTATTTCAGCCATAGCAGTCATAGTGTTTTTGGGCCTAACTGCTTACGATACACAGAAAATTCGTGAAATGGTCTCAGTAGGCGGAGACACAGGCCGAGAAGAAGTCATGGGTGCGCTGAGCCTATATCTAGACTTTATCAATCTATTCCTCAGCTTGCTACAGTTATTTGGCGGTAAAAAAGACTAATCTAAAAGATTATCTTGCTGTTCTAAAGAGAGCTCGGAATCTTCCAGCTCTCTTATTTTTTCGGTCACAGCATCTATAACACCTAGATTGCGCAGGATCTTAAACACTAGATTTTCCACTGACCATTCGCCTGTGCGGGCCAGACCCGCTTTGCGCATTTTAGTCACTTTGTCTTTGACGGTGCGCAGCTTGGCCAATTCCTTGCTGAGCATGGCCTGTTCTATTTCGCGCATGATTCCGTCTTTTTTAGCTTCCACAGCACTATCATCTACTTCCGGTTTGATTTTCTTTGGTTCAACCAGCCATTGACTTTTAGCGATGCTATACACGCCTGTGCTGTGGTGTTCTTCTTCTTGACCCTGTACATAGCACTCTACGGGCAGACCTTTGATGGTGATATCATGCTGTTCACTCCACAGAGCTTTTTTGGCATTGAACAGCTCTCGTTGTTCGTCTGAAGGACTACCCGAAACGATTATGTGTAGATCTAGGTCTGAGTATTCTGTCCAGGTATAATTGGCATTTGAGCCAGTAAGGGTATAGTCCACTACATCGAGATCTATGCCCACGAATTCTTCAAAGGCCTGGGCGATATCTCGCAGTTTATCTATGACCTGTGGGTCAAGCTCATCGCCATTCCAAATCTTAGGATTTAAGCGACGATTTACTGTGACCAGCGATGATTCTGTTAATTCTCTGAGACGCATCCATTATTTAGCCCACATCAAATGGTAGTTGATCAAAGCACGTTCATTGTAAAATTCAGCGATTAAACGACAGTGCATGTCTCTGCGCTCTAAAACAATTTGGCACTGATCATCGGGTTGACTCAGCAGCCACCGGCATTGATCTACACCTATGGTTTTATGTACTTTGGGCCAATCTATTTCGATATTTTC
>JACCDP011255588.1_pt1 | contig 21387 bp, 11 predicted proteins | sample 7445841 | NCBI WGS metagenome assembly JACCDP01 (sample SAMN15323441, study PRJNA562643) | freshwater metagenome | isolation source: river surface water | place: USA:Blue River Watershed | collected 2017-08-17
CTGAGGCCGTTGCTGAGGCCGTTGCTGAGGCCGTTGCTGAGGCCGTTGCTGACGGGTCCAGTGGACATTCTCCACAATCGCTAGAACATGTTCGACAATCCTCCCCATTGTTACATATGGTATCACCGCACCATTCATATTGTTGGCATGGACCGCAATCATGAGGGCACGAACTACAAGTTTCGCCACCGCTTACATCACAGTATCCATCCCCGCATGGATCTGGGCAACTACCGCAATCCGTCGGGCATGAACTACAGGTTTCACTCATAGGATCACAATATCCATCTCCACATGGATTGTGGCATGGACCGCAATCGCTAGGACACAAATTACAAGATTCATATTGACTATCGCAAAAACCATCGCCGCAAATCGCAGTAGATGTACACGATCCACAATCCGTCGAACAACTCATACAATCTTCCGTGCCTGTACATTGTCCATCGCCGCATACTTGAGGGCATTGTGGGCAATCGGAACCGCACGTATGACAATCTTCCCCATTGTTACAGACATTGTCCCCACAATACTCGATTGTTGGGCATGTTCCGCAGTCTCCAGGGCATGTTTGGCAGTCTTCATTTCCCTCACATCTGCTATCTCCACACGAAGGCGGTTGAACACAAGGCCCGCAATCTCCAGGACAATTGTCGCAATTCTCCATCGAACTACAGACTCCATCTCCACACCGTTCTGGGCAATCTTGAGGGCATGTTGCGATAGTTTCCCCGTTATTACATTGGTTATCGCCACAGTATTGGTAATATTCGCATTTTCCGTTTCCTCGATCGATATACTGCGATGCGCATACACATTGTGATTGGTAATAATCCCAGTAGGATCCACTCAAGTGTGAACAGTCGTGAATACAGTCGCCGTTCGCATCGCGTATCTCATTGTCTGGACACGGGCATTGGCCACAATCCCCAGGACATGTGTCGCAAGTTTCATCTCCGTTACACTGATTGTCGCCGCATACAGGATCTGGAGGCGGACAATATCCACAGTCTTCTGGGCAACTTGCGCAGGTTTCTCCTCCGTTACATCCAGCATCCCCACATACCGCTTCATTTGGACATTGTCCACAATCGTCTGGACACGCCTGGCAATCTTCCCATACTTGACAGACATGATCACCGCAATGAGGTTCCACGTAACACGTTCCACAATCTTCTGGACATGTCGTACATGTCTCTCCACCCATATCATCGCACACTGAATCTCCGCATACGGGTGCGTTTGTTACAACGCAGGCACTATCTTCCCATACGCTTGCCCCCGCAAAACATTTGCTCGTAAAATCGGCATTGACTCCGTCACATTTACAAGTTCGAACAAGTTCTGACCCGGTATCATATGGCATCGAACAACTATCGTAAGGATACCCTTGTGGCATATTGGAAATACAGGCATCGTAACTTACTCCTGAATAATAACAATTTGGATCCCCTTCGGGGCATAAGGCACTTGTTACAGCAAGTATACCAAACAATAGAAGCATAGAATTTTTCATTCTTTACTTTATCTACTGAATCTAATTCTTAGACCATTATAAAACATGGACCTAACTCCTATCGGAATCTTTGTTGCGCTCATAGCAATTGATCTTGTATGGCTATCGTTCCGACAACAGTATCACGATACGCTGTTTTATTCGATCCAGAAAAGTAAGCTCCAGGTTAACTATTTGGCTGCCTTTTTGGTCTATGTTGTCTTAGCCGGCGCACTGTACATTGGCGCGGTTCTTAACGCATCGAGCCTAAAGAGTGCCGGATTACGTGGTGCTCTTATTGGCTTCATTATGTATGTCTTCTACGATTTAACAAATATGGCGACACTTACCAACTATACCTGGACAATGGTATTTACAGATTCTGTATGGGGCGGCGTCGTGTCTGGTTTAGCGTGTCTACTCGGATATTATGTTAGCCGATCCTAAATATTTTGAATTTCATACATAATTTTATTGAATTACGTATGAATATATGTTATGTCCGCCGCTTTATAATTCGATTTCATCTTCGTTTTCTGGATAGAGATTTGGCCCCATTGGTTCAGGTAATGGTTTGTCATTATCGGATCCAAAGAGTTGTGGACCCAAGTTAAAATCGTCCCCAGTAACCTCCACTAAATGATCGTTATATGCTCCGATGACATATGGATAAATTTTGGCATATTCTTCATCGGTAATATGTTCTAGCAAATATGTAATATGAATACACAATGATGATATAATATACTCAAGTGGATATTGTATGTTCCATTTGTATGCATAATATGCCATTTGCCATTTTGTATATAAAATCCATAACAAGAATGCATTTTGATCATCTCTTGGGCTTAACAATTCTACTAAATCACGCTCATCGCTTTCGAGTGTTCCACCCTGCTGTGGGGGAGTTAACGCGCGCGCAAAGAGAGCGGCTACCGCCGCATTCCATTTTTCTTGCGTATCCAAGTCCTTCTCTTCATAACCGATAGATCGCAATGCGTCTTCAATATTTGCGGTTGTTTTGGCAGTCTTTTTGCTAATGCGTCCAAATAATCGTTTTTCAAGATCGTTCGAACGTTCAACAATCGCCTGTCTTCCGCCCAATGCGGATGGTAACATATGATAAGCAAGGTTATGGAAATAGTTGCCAATATATTCGCGGTTTTCATATAGTTTATATGCTGAAAACACTACAGCAGCGGATACAGCAACTACTGCGACTGCCACACCAGCTGTTCCTGCTGCTAACCCTGATACCAACATTTCCCCCGCTAAAACAAGTTTTCCTGCGACAATTCCACCCATTACACCCACTTCGACTGCTGCTGCTGCTTGATACGCAGCAACTGCAGGTGCTATAACAGAATAGAGTTGCCATGCTGTAACCGTAGCACCAGCAAGACCTATACCAATATGAAGAGCTCGCGCGGCTTCTTCGCCAATAAATCCACCTGCTTTTAATACACTTACAGATGCCATCGATAAAATGGTAAGCGCGACGGCGCTGGCACCAGTTACATCTCCCCCTACGTTGAGTCCGACTGCAATTCCATCCAATATATTTGCCGCCCCATATGCCAAAAATGACTTTAATATTGTGCGTCGATTGGATGAAAACTCGTCCTTTGTGCCAAGAATATACATAAATCGATCATGAATATTGTCACCGCCATGTGTTGCCATCTGTTCCCCCACGTCATATAAACGTAAGGATGAATTTTCGCCATAAATGCGTTCTGTCATAAACTCGGCAAACATTTCAGCGAGTACGGGCGCCATTGCGGGATCATTTTTCTCAAACCATTTCTGAGCAAATGCTTTCAACTTAGGTTTGAAATCCTTCTCTTTGGATAAGTTGGGGTTGAGGACACCTTCTTCTTCTAAAAATTTAAGTACAGCTAAGCGACGTTCGGCATTTTTCTTTACACCTTGTGCTTTCAATACATCCGCTTCAACACCAAGTTTTTCGCGATCAAAATCTGTGGGATCTTCTGCCAAATTTTCTTTGCCTCCAAACATATCTTTAAACGCGCGCATCATCTGTTGAAATACTGGTTGATGACGATCATATAAAGTTTTTGTTACTTTTTCAGTCTCGTTCGCAATAGATTCCACCTGTGCTTCTATGATGCCTATATCATTCTTCAACGATTCAATCTCAGCCTGTTTTTCTGCCAAAGCTTGTGCTTGAGCCTCTGACTGTTTAAGAGCATTTGCTTCCTGTTGTTTTAGAGCCAACTTAGCTGCCAGAGATTCCATATTACTAATTTGTACATTTATACCATTGAGCAGGCCATTTAACTGGGCCAACTCTGACTGTAGCTGTTCCCGAGCTTCTTTTGTTAGAGCCGGTTTCTTCAATGCTTCATTTACAGTCTGTATAGCTTGTTCAATTCTTGTTTTTTGTAGAGCCGCATCACGACGATCCATTAACTGTTCGTATTCAAAATTTGCTTTATCCGCTTCTTTTCCACACTTTAGAAGTTCCGCATCAAGGTCCGCAAGAGCTTGATCAAATTCTGGGCCTCCTACATTCTCCTTTAGTTGTTCCATAAGTCTGTTTATTTCCGGATTAAATGGCTTACTATCCGCATTACGATTCGCCCATATTGCGTTAGGATTAATGCGTTGAAGCATTCGATTTATCTTTACTTTTCGATCAACTACAACATCATTCAATTCGGCACGTCTCTTGCGTTCGGCTTCTTCTTCGGCGGCTTTTTGCGCAGCTTCTCGTTCGGCGGCGGCACGCGCACGTTCTTCTTCTACCCGTGCATTATCTATGTCTATTTTCGCAGAATAGTCCTGTATCGCATCGCCCAACTTCTTTTTCTCTGCATCAAATTCTGGTTTTCCCACAAGAGATTCTAGTGCCTTATGTTGCGTCATAATATCACGCGCTTGTGCACCGAGTGCCGATGATCCTTCTAGAATCGACGCGGTTAAGGTGGCAATCTGTCCGCTGGATTCGGTTAGATATCTCTTTTGAGCATCCTTCTCTTCTTCCTCCGCAATAATTTCATCGATGCGTCCAAACAGATCATCGATTGAAGCCAATTCTGCCTGTATTTTGCCTGGATTAATCGCATCAAGCGCAAGTTGTTGATCGTGTAATCGAATATCATCTATACCGTTTAGTCCCGCAACATGCGCACTATCCGAACCGCGAACCGGTTCATTATTAGGTAGAGGTGAAAATGCAATTTCAAAGTTCCGTAATGCGCCAACTTGACCAAGTAATGACTGTACAGCATAATCCCCATGTTCCTCAGCATATTTGCGATATCGCTCCATTCTAGCTTCTCGATCTACACCAAACTGTTCAGCACGCACATTATTAGCTTCCATATGTGCCAATACACGAAATGATGCTATGTCGCCTGATACAATTGTATGAACGTTTCTGCGAATCTTCTCAAGCATTCCATCACTTCCTTCCGCAGTATATGCGTTCCATCGATCAAGGCCATTCACAAGGCTACGCTCAATATCCGGATTTAGTTCGTAAGTTTGTAAATTAAATACATCATCATCTCCTACATTGACTATACTCGATCGTGCCGTGCTAAGACTACCAAGTGTACTATCGCGCATAAAACGCATCTGTACAAACGCAGCTTGATGTTGTTGTAACCATTTTGCTTGTTCGACATTCTCATAAAATGGAACACGTGACAAATACTCAATTGCGATATCCGCGTATTCTATCGCCGATTCTACATTTCTGTCTTCAACTTGTTCCATATCGTGAACAAATTCCCCATATTTACGATCATGTTCTTTTAGTAAATGTTGACGATACGCATCGGATTGTCGTTTTCGAAATGCGGCAACATCCTGATTAAATTTTGCTATGCCAACTGCTAGTTTTCCCTGCAACCGAAGAATCTCATTGCGCAGATTGCGGACGCGTTTGCGTTGATCGAGCATTTCTTCTGATGGAACAACCCTTTCCAATTCTGCTTGTAAATTTGCCTGTGCTTCCAACAATCTCGTATTGTCTCCTACTAGCTGCGCATGTCGATCGGCATATGATTGATTTTCCGCAGTGGATCCTAGTGCTGCTGATACATGTGTCGGAATTCCTTGAAAGGCGTCTATTTCAAACCGCTGATCTACGCCCTGATTTGCTGCTCGCAAATACACGGCATGCCCTTCTGCTCCCCCAAGACCCGCGATAAGAACCGCATTGCGCGAAGCGGCGTTTGCCACTTTTTCGTTTCGCAATTCTTTGCGCGCACGAAGCCTTTCCAGCAGATTACGATATTTTTCTACATCTTCCATATGCTTGCCAGAAAGTTTAAGTTCACTTCGTGCTTTCTTAAAGGCGTCGTACTCACCTGTTAAATCAATGCGATACTGTTTTAGTCGCTTGTATTGCTGTTGATATGCGTGATATTCCGGTATATCAGGACCACTCATTAGCCCATCAAACGTGGATCCTGTTAATGCGTCTGGGTAAGCAGCCGAAAATGCATTATACAAGTCTCTAATATCTGTGTCGATCGCACTTATTTGTTGCGTTATATGTGTATTATCCCCATCAACAAGAGTGTCGAGAGATTTTTTATAATATTCTAAATGTCTCTGTTTGTATAGTTGTGTTCGATGTTCATACTTTGCTTGGCTGGTTTTCATTCTATTATTGTATATTGTCAATCGTGTTCTATCTGACGCAATATTCGTTCGTGTAGATAACAACCCATGTACTTGACGCATTATATCCGACATATCTGTAATGCGTGAATTATCGTTGTCTAATAATCGATCAAATTCATCAAGTTGTTTGAGTAACTGATCTATTCCATCCCGCACATTTTTGTCAAGGCCTTTATATCCATCTCTTTGTTGCAAATCCAATTCAAATTGTTGGAATCCTCTATGTAGCACACATAATGAACTGTTTTTCTCTTGTTCTTGACCACATATACTGTCTACGTCTGCTTTCATTCGTGGATCTATGCCATATTTTGATGGATCTACACCACTAAGGTCCGCATCAATGGCTTCCAGCTCTTGTTTCGTAGATATTAAAAAATCTCTGTATTCTTGGAGTTTTGCCTTTGTTCGCGCTTTCTGTGCATTACGGACTTTCTGATAATTATCGGTCAGATTTCCATTGTTGATGAGTGCTCCAATTAAATTTGTAGCGGATGCTTTATTTTCAAGTAATCCTTCTAATTTATGAATATGTGGGGCAAGTCTAGGATCGACATTGCGTGTTTCTCCTCGTTGATATGTGTCGTATTGCTTGCGCAATTCCTCATCATCACCAATTGTTTTTTTAATATCGTCCGCAACATTATCAATCTGATTGTTTATACTATACAAGTCAATAAAGGCTTGACGCATCGCGGCGTTCTTTTGAATCGATGCTTGTAGTTTTTTCCCATCATCGTCGGACCCAACGTCCGCCGAGCTAAATGCTCCTATCATACTCGCAAGTGATTTTCGTAATATACGATCATATAAGAACTGGTTCATGGACCCCTTTTTACTATATCCACCAAACAACGAATTATATTTCGAGTGTATTGTAGTGTAATTTTCACCCATTAAATCGTAAATGCTCTTTGCGTTTTTGTCGAGAATCAATCCGTTTAATAATCCATTAAATTCGTCTTCCGATTGTATGTAATAAGGAGGGGCATCACTAGACGCAGTGTCTAGAGCAATATTTAATCCGTACTGGGCGAATTGGGGAAATGGGCTTGTAGGATCATACTTGTATGTTGTCGCGCGTGTAATTGTATACCTTTTGCCATTGTAACTGATTGTGAGTGGCCCCTTAAATTTATTCATACGTGAAAATATATCAAATACAAACTGTTCTTCAAGCTGTTTGCGTTTATTCGCAATATACGCAGAATCATCGCTGTGTGTTGCAATATCATTATAATAGGATACAATAGATGCGCATAATGCGGATGGACTTGAAATATGTTGAGATACCCCTAATTCGTTTATAAACCCCTGTATCATAGGACCGGTTGTATTTTTATTACAAAAATCATCACCGAGTTGTTCTGGTGGAACACCCTTCTCTTTCGCATCTTGTACCATAAATTCAGCTGTAGCAGCAATAACATCATGTCCCGCCTTTTTCTTTGCCACACTACCTGCATGGCTTTTATCCACAAACAGTCCAACTTCCCCATCTGGCATGGCAATAAACGCTCCTGCCTGAACGTCACCTTGCGGGCCTTCTGTGTATAACATATGAACATTTGACGAGTCATCCCTTGCTTCTAATATACTTCGTACAACATGAGCCTTAGCGTCTGGTTTTCCAAATTTATCATAGGCATATTGTCCTACATTTGCGACCATGTCTGCCACATTCACCGTGTTAATATTGTTTAACATTTGATGTGTTTGATGAGGATTAAAATAGAGTGGTATGTAAGTTTGTATAAACGGTTGTACCAATTTCACATCTGGTATTTCCGTAATCAACATTTGCAGGTATTTGAAGAATCCATTCACAACTAAATCAAGTGCCGAATGAATATATGCTCCAAAATACACACGATTTAATAGAAAATTCTTTACTCTGGCCATTTTCTGGTCTTTCCATTTATAGGCATTCAATACAAAATCGGATTTTGCGAGAGTATCGCGGATCGCCTTTGTATATACTTTTTGATAAATGGACATGAGTTCATCGCGGTATCCCTGTAAAATTGTTGCTAACGAGGGTGCGGCGATGACTTTTCCAGCTTCTGTAAACGGCCCAACAAGGCCTTTCAACAATTCCGTAAACGGTTCTGTAAGTCGTTCGAACATATTCATTGGCGTAGTTTGTTGGGTATAATACAGATTCTTGGAAAATGTTAACGCTTGTTGACCAATTGTTCCAATAGAAACCATCGCTGTTCCATATACCGCACATTCGAACTCGTTGGATGCCTGTAACGCCTTTGTCCGTTGAATGACACCGCGCCAAATCGAATCAAGCGCCGAAAGATCCTGGTTTGTCATAAGTTCTTCTGGACAATGTTGATTACGATAATGTACCATAGCATCTGCTAGCACATCGCCTTGTAACCCTTGTCGAATATATCGTATGCGCTGGTCTTTCAACTCTCTCTTGAATTCTTGTGCTAACGCTTCTCTGCGTTCATTATCATCGTCTGATGGCGGACCTTTAGGAAAGACCTTTTCCGCAAAGAATGTCTTTCCCGCACTACTTATTGTCTGACTTATACCATTGTATGCTACTGTACTACCGTAACCAATTATATTGTTCATATCAATGAAGCCAAAGAAATATGTTACATCGGTGCGAATATTTCCATTCGCATCGCGAAGTTTCAAGAAATCGCTCATATAGGCTCTTAACGAAGGGGCCTGTAGTACTGCATCTAATCCAGAGGCTGCTTGATCCTGTTTGAATGTTGAACTTGCTAAAGTATCATTTCGTATCATGGCCATTACATTATTGATATCCGTATACATATCATAATACATATCGCGTAAAAAGGCTCCCCCTTTTTCAACAGATTGTTTCCAGTTCATGATACATTCAAGTGCTGTTGCAGCCGTATCCCCAAATTTCGCACGCACTTGTCCAATCCAAAAGGATTCGCCCAATGTATGGTCCTGTTTTTGCCCCTGTGTTTGTTCCTGTTTTCCAAACACTTCCTCAAATTGTGCTTTTAATTCATCCGTCATAGCCGGTTTTTTTGTATTTTTCTTTGGTTCAAACAAACTCATAATACGTTGTAATGGCGCTGGTAGAATGGCCTTAAAAATATTGGATTTTACATTATTAACAGCATCCTGCATATTCAATATATCGAGATTGACTTTGCCATTGGCACTGGTTGCTCCTTTTACTAAGTCTTCTGGTGATAATTTATCGGTAAATGGATCTTTTCCATTGAATGCTAGGGAGAATACAGCATCCGAGTTGAGACCGGTTGATTTCTGAAGAACTTCTGAGGCTTTCGCAAGGGCTTTCAAGGATTTATCCAGCGCTTTCATTGTATCCGGTGACACACGGCCGGTGGATTCAAATGCCACTTTGATGGCGACTTGTACAATTTCATATTGTAACGCGCCAGTGCTTACAGCCCACGATAATACGGCTGGGCCCGCAAAGATGAGAGCGCCTTTTATAACGATTGCATTTCCTACCAAAAACAGCGCATTTGAAATACGCGCTTCCCATTTTGCTGCGATTGCTTTTCGCTCCTTGCGCTGAATGTATTTTTTGCTGAATATGACGGTATCTATCTCCCATTGTTTCTGGGCTTGTTTGCGATACTGTTTCACTTGTTCCGATAATAACGCCGCTGCTTCCAGCATATGCGCATCTGCGACTCGATCTGGTGGAGGTGGGCCTGCGGATCCCACTGCGGGTACAATTATCCCGACCCGTATTTTCCCTACTGTAATAGGTTTTGTAGGATCAATCGGATCCACTGTTTCCACTATTTCTTCGATGTATTCGGTTCGTTTTTTCTTGGTTGTTGATCCCAGAACAGCGAGACTGCGTGCCTCTTGTTCCACTGTGCTATACCGATCAAAATCGCGCGCATCGAATTCAATGGCATGCTTTCGGGGTGCTGTCTGACTACGCTGTGCTAGAGACATTTCTAGATTTAAAAAACAAAAAACTTAAATAGAATATACGTAATGGCAACAAATGCTAGAAGTTCGAGAGCGCTAGTTCCGGCCCAGAAGGTACAGCTTGATATTGTAACTATTACAAAAGCATATGAAGCCGCTGCTGATCAAACATACAAGGAGATTGCCGTCTTAATTAAGAATGGTATGTATTATCAAACTGTTAACAATCCAGTAAGTGCTCTGGTTTCCTACAGTAATGCCGCCACCTATTTACATGCTCTTGGCAATCCACAGGATGCCCCTGTACTAAGCATGCTTCTTGGATACATCGAAGCCCTTCAAGAGAAGGTGCGGGGCCTAGGAATGGGGGGAAAGAAAGACGACGAGGAATCCAACTGGGATTCGCTCTGTATCAATATGTGCGAACTCGATAGCAATTCTTTGTGTCTTACATTCGCCGATGTTGTCGGTATGCAGAAAGAGAAAAACTTAATGGAAGTCAATATCATCAAACCACTCGTCTACAAAAACTTGTATACCAAATCCTCAAAAGGTGTTCTTTTGTACGGGCCTCCTGGTACTGGTAAAACGTATTTAGTCAAGGCGGCGATCCGTGAATTACAGAATCGCTTCAAGGATCAAGTACAGGTGCTCTTCTTTAGCAAGACGGGCGCGGATTTGAAGGGGAAATACGTCGGTGAAACGGAAAAACGTATTGTAGAAGTGTACACATGTGCGGCCCGCCGTGCCTGTGAAATGACGGATTTGACGGCCCAAGTCAAAGGGTGTGGTGCGAAATCCAAAGAAGCGCAGCGCGAAGAATTCAAGGAAGGCGATTCTCCTCAATACGTCAGTGTTATCTTTATTGATGAATTTGACAGTATTGGGCGTGATCGTAGTGCGGATGAAACTGGATTAGCCGCGAATGCCGTCAACACCCTTCTACAGATGATGGACGGTGTGGAATCGTATAAAAACGTGATTACCATTGCGGCTACGAATAACCCATGGGATTTGGATGCTGCGCTCCTTCGTCGTTTCAACGAACATATTTACGTGAAGTTACCCAAGTTCGATGATATCAAAACATTAGTGAAGAGAGAAATGGTAGATCGTTTCAAATTAGTAACGACAAATATGTTAGCCTATTGTGGATCAAGATTGGCGGATCCCAAGAAACGTATTTATAAACCGTCCGTGGAAACAATTCAAAAATACGAAAAGTCGTGGGGCAAAGATGACGCAAGCTGTAAAACAACGAACACGGAGGTGTTTCCTCTCGATAAAATCGATATCTCATATCAATTTGATACAAGCGAAGACATGATGAACGCGATTACCGAAATGTCTGAAAAACATTATTCGAATAGTGATGTAAGTTCCGTAATGCAGAAAGCATTCAACAGTGTTAGTGAAAAATGTCTACAACTTGGTGGATGGAAAAAGATTACTGATTTTGAAGACGTAAAACAAACAGATGGAACTGTCAAACAAGTTCCAAAACAATCATTTTATGTATCAAACTTTACGAAATTGGTTAAGGGGTTTGATCAGAACACGACGCTAGATGCAGCAAACCAAGCAATTGAAACAATTGCAGCAAAACCAAACGATGGTACTACAAACGATATACTTGATTATTCCAAAGGCGATATATTTTTTGATATTCAAGAATTCATTAAACGTAATCCGTTCGATGTATCCGATAAAATAGTACCACTTGAAAAGCGTAATAAAGTTATGACAAACATTAGAGTAGGCACTGATACATACATAAATCTTAAATTTATAAAAGATCCACCCACTTACTTATTATTCAATGATAATAGCATTGATGAAATTTTTATCAATACGGCAGATATTAGAACTGTATTAGATAAAACATCTAGCATTCGTGTTATATTTACTAAAGTTATGTCTATGACAAATGATCCATCTAAAATGGGTATAACTGACAAAAATCAAGTGCAAATATACGAGTCGCAACTCTATAAATTAAATAAACTGGATGTAACGGACAAAGAGTATTACGATAATGATAGTTTGGAATTATTTGCTTTTAAAATTAAATCTATACTTGATATATTATATGAGTATCAAACCGATTTACCACATGATTATTATAATATGGAAGATATTAGGGAAAAATATGGAACCGTTAAAACAAATGGTACGGTTACAGAAACAGGCCCTGGATTTGCCTTTAACGTGGACGCAAATTACATATTGAGTGGCTGGAATATAGATAAATTTGTATCCAGCATTAAACCATTTATTGATGCAAATAAGCCTGTTGTGTCATGGTATTTAGTAGGCACAAACAAATTACATGATTCCATGTCTTTTAAGTTATTAAATGAATATATTGCTAAAGCAAAGACAATTATTACAACACGTCGCGATGCTCTGTTAGTAAAAACAGAACCCAAACCTGATGATATTATGACAGTCAAAAAACTCGTGTTCTTCAGATCGATTATAAAACCAAAATCCGGCGAATGGGCACTTTCACGCGCAAATTCATCATGGGTGATTAAAAATATTAAAGGTGCAGCAAAAGGGCTGTATGATTCAATCGTGCAAAAATTGTCTGGCAAACCAGAAGAGAAAGATACAACGGTTGGTTCATATTTATCCAAAGTGCGCACATCTGCTATTGATTATTTATTAGCACGCGCAACCTCCATTGGTATATGCACCGGTCATGATGATGTCGCTGAATTTTATAAAGATATTGCGAATTGTTCTTCGATTCCTACGAAACTACTTAAACGCGGCGGATCACGCAAACAGAGAGTTTCTCGCAATAAAACATTCCGTATAAAACGAGCCGCTAATAAAGATATACGACATGCGGATATTGAAATTGACGAATCTATTCAACAGGGCGGTGGATCCGCTCAAATATATTGGCATGATATTGACCAGAAAGAACGATGGGGCACAACAGAACATTTTCGTAACATATTAGCACAACGCATTCCATCAACACTACATATTATAGCTGGGTTTGAAAATGAAACAGATTTGCCTATACAAAATCTTATTACGAAAGCCATGTTTACAACTGAATATTTTTTCATAGAAGGATCCTTAAAAGACAAATTAGAGCATATTGATGAAGCTGTTATATTTGATTCCATGTTTAAGTATAATTTTGAAGCGGGCATCAAACGACAGAATTATACATTCTGGACATCGGCAATACAACCAGTTACATTCGAGAACTCTAAACCAGTTCGATCTAATTATAACGTCAAATGCATTAAAGTAGCGGAGGATGTGCCGGACTACAACACCTTCTTAAGTTTCTATGTGGACGGCAGTTTCCTATCAGGTGCGATCGCCGAATACCCTTCCACCTACAACGAAAAGATCGTGAATATGTTGAATATCTATGATTCTAACCGCGCCGATTTCTATGCTCGTCGCGATAAAGGAGAATTCGACAAAAAGAAGTAATATAGTTATTTCGATTATAAACCTATACACAAAATGTATATATGTTTATATTAATGTTTAACGAGCGTTCCAATAGTGCTGAACAAAGAATGATCTACATAGCGGGACATGAATGATGCGTATTTTTGTAAAACGATCTCGTCACCAAGTATGTCTGGAAATCCAACCATCATGGATATATATTTTCCATCTGGACTCAATGTATTCCATAACGTCATTCGATCCCCGTGAATACGAGTATAGAGACCCGACGATTCCGCCGGACCCAATGAATTGATGTACCCATACGCGTCTCGCAACCGTTGTAATTGATTGTTCATATGCATCTTTATCATATCAATGATTTCATTCTGTTTCGCAAAATATTTGCGCGCTGTCATTTTGGATGATTTGCCGATATCTTCGTTTCTGCATGCCAACAATGTCTCTTCATACGATTTTGGTTCGGTTGGTTCTAACACCATATGTGGTGTAAGATGATTGCGTGGTAATATAAAATTTCCTGTTTCTAATAATTGCTGTGGGCCCATAAACAGGGCTGGATACTTAGGATCATTTTCGCATACATAGGCCGGTGTAAACAGATCTGCCGGATTGTATTGAGTTTCGTGACGATTTACATCACGCAACCGTGTATTTGTATCGAGAGATCGGAAATCAAGCAAATATTCATAGGACAAGGGTACCTTTATTTCGTGTGGTACTACGGATTGTAGATCATTGTCAACTTGTGGGATAGACATCTAACTTTAGTTTGTCTATAGAAAATCTATAGTCCTCTGCTGACGTAGGCAGCTTGGCTAAGAAACTTGTCACACGATCCTTTGCCCCATCTTCCGAAAACCTTGGAGTTTCTGTGGATGTATAGATTGTAGACAATAAATATGGGTTTTCTTTGCTACGGTTAATCACATTATTGTATTCCAAATTAATTAAACCGAATTGAGCATTCAAATAATACAAATAATGACGATTCAATATAATCTGTAATCGTAACTTTTCATCGTCATTGGAAGGCTCTGCCATCTTAAACCCTAGCGACTGGGATTCACTCGGCTTTATACTTGGAATATCTTGAATAGGATCGGGCTTACTGGGCATTAATACATCTTTGTAATTATCACCCGATTCGGGTGCCTGCTTGTATGGCAACTCGGTTCCTGTACTACAAACAACTTGTTCAAATGCTTGTAATGTTGACACTTCCTTTGGATAAAAGAAATCCTGTATAGTTCTCTCTTTCTGTTCGATACGAAGTGGCACGAATGATAACTCCGTAATGGAGGAAATACATTGAAAATCCATTATGCTTACTTGGTGTGTAGTAATTCAATCACAGATCGCAAACGCTAAAAATTGATACCCGGTTCCTGCATATTTTTGCAGGCATAAATAGAACAGAATGAACTCTGAACTTCAAACAATTCTCTCTAAGCTTCATATGATCCGTCAATCGATCGATCATATGACGGATTCGATTACTCGATATATGTCTACTCAGGAGCCCGCAGCGAAATTTCGTGATGCCTCTATGAAATTCCACGAATCCTTGACAAAAGAGGAACGCCATGCGGAAGGAATTTACTTTACCCCGCGTGAAATCCGTTCACGTCTCTTTGCCATTCTCGATTCGCTTTCTGTGCGGCCTTCTCGGATTCTGGAACCCAGTTTTGGAACCGGTGAATTCATTCTCGACGCTTCCGTGCGCTATCCTGATGCGCACATAACGGGTGTCGAGAAGAACAAGGGCCTCTTTGCTTCGCTGCCTTCGGCCGCAGAAAAACAAACACTCATCCATAACGACTTTCTGGCCTACAAATCCGAACCGGTCTTTGACTTAGTGATTGGCAATCCACCCTACTTTGTTGTCAAAGACAAGAATCCTGCCTGTATGACGGGGCGCGGCAACATCTTCGTCCAATTCATCTACAAATGTTTGGTCGAACATATGGACCAAGGGGGGGTGTTGGCCTTTGTGCTTCCTACAAGCTTCTATAATTGCTCGTATTATCGCCCTTGTCGTGACTACATGCGCGGTAATTGTCAGATCCTCCATGTCGAGAACGTTGCCGGTGACTTCTACGATACCTCACAAGAAACGATGATTATGGTCGTGCGCAAAACGGCGCCTTCCGTGTCAACTGGCAATGCGAATTACTGGTACACCTTTGGTGGAGGGCTCTACTTAACGCCCTTCTACAAGGAACTCGCGGCGCTTACGGAAGGCGCTTCCACGTTACGCGGCCTCGGATTCCAAGTCAAAACTGGCGATGTCGTCTGGAATCAACATAAGAAAAAACTCCATGCGACCGAAGGGAACTTGGTCATCTATTCTTCCAACATTGTGAACAATGCTCTTGTGTTGGACAATCTTCTTGGAAACGAAAAGAAACAACGGATTAAGGGATTCGAAGGAATGCCCGTGGAAGGGCCGGCCATCCTGGTTGCGCGTGGATACGGAAATACATACCGATTCGCTTACACGATGGTTCCAGAAGGCACGCGGTTCCACGGCGAAAATCACGTCAATGTCATTACTCCGTTGACTACGGAAGCCAAGAATGCTATGACGCGTGTTATGCGTTCATTGGGCGATCCCCGTACCGAAAAATTTATTTCGATGTTTGTTGGAAATGGAGCGATGAGTAAATCGGAACTGGAAGCCGTGTTGCCGATCTTCTAAACGAGAGGAAAGTATCCGATTTGCCAGGCAGGAAGATTACAGCCTTTTCCGTTCCGCCACCGAAGGAGGAGATGAAATTCCGCTCGATCGTTTCCAAGAACGACGCTGTTTCCGTTTTTGATGCGCTTGAATTCCAGATCGTCAAAGATTGTCTTGTTGAACTCCTCCACGTGGAAGTTCGCAAGATCCCACATCAGGAACTTCTTTTCTACCTGGGACTCCTTTGCTTTCTCCGTAAACTTGGCAATATTAAAGGACTTACCATGTTTAGCCAAATAGGTGGTGATGGACTCGTTGACTAATGCGATCTTGGCATCTGTGAGGCGCGCATACATTGCCTTGAAGAACGGATGGGAATCGTGACCCGCAGTATGGACGTGCTTGTTGTAGGTCTCAAAGTCCGGCTTTGCCTCTGGAAACTCAGGATCCAGAGCGAGGATCTGTGGAAGGATCTCGTCGTAAAACCACCGCGTATAGGACACGTCGATGAGGTTGTACTTCTCATAAAGGGACAGGAACTGGGGCATGCCCGTGAGCTTCTTGGTATTGTGCTTGTACTCCATCTTCTGGCTGTGGACAAGGACACCACCCTTGTAGTACGTGGCCTCGAAATCGTAGTTGTAACTGCGACCACCCTTACGCTCGATCTTGTAGCTATCGAAGGCACAGGGACAGAACTGAGAGACCGTGGTATGGATCTGATGCTTGAGGTTACGCCAGGAAGGACCGTGGACGTCGTGCTCAAAGTAAAAGGCGGGAAAGTTGTTGATTTCCGCCACCATAGTTTCGCGGAAGTTGTTGTTGAAGTCATTGTCCTCGCGAGCCTTGGGCTTCTCGTACATGAGGCCGATCTGATGGACTGCGACACCACAGAACGGATGCTGCTCAATACGATGGATCATCTGAGCCGTCTGCTCCGCAAGAGCAACCGTGTGAATCGAAGGGAGGGAAGCAATACGACTCGCGACGCTCTTCAACATTGTATAACAGGTAAGAAGTTCGTCGGACATTTAGAAAGGAAGAAAGGAAGGAAGGAATTGTGCGTGTGTACTATCGTCGTAGATTGATCATTGGCACGTCAAATTTTCATGTCTGGATTCTGGAAGTCAATTTTTTCTGAATTGTAAGTACAGATCACGTTGCGGAAATCTAAAACTAAACCTATGTATCAAACATAGGTCATGTTATCCTTTCGCGAAGTACATCCACTTGGTCGTCGTATCGAAGAAGCACGACGTGTGAAGGAAAAATACCCTGGGCGTATTCCCATCATTGTCGAGCGAGCCCAGCGCAATTCTGATGTACCCTTGCTCGATAAGCATAAATTCTTGTGCCCTGGAGATCTTACAATTGGTCAATTCTCCTATGTGGTGCGCCGGCGTATGACTCTGCCACCTGAAAAAGCACTCTTCTTATTCGTAAACAACACGATTCCTATGACAAGTCAGCTTATGCGGGAACTCTATACGTTACATGCAGACAATGATGGATTCCTCTATATACAGTATAGTGGTGAGAACACGTTCGGGTTCGCCGGTGAGAACGATATTACACAACCATTTCAAGTGCCATTTTCACAGCCGCATCCATCCGTGTTTGTGCGGTTGTTTGATTAATATCCGTGGCGACAAATCGATACATCGGTGGCGCAATCACCCATACCTGAATACCACTGTTCGCTACCGCATTTAAGGCGTTCGTAAGTTTTTCCGGCGCAGACAAACAATCTGTACACACGATTCGTTGATCGTGTGTCACGGTAAAGGTCGGTTTTGGGAAACGCTCCGCAATCGCCGCCTTAAACGCATCGACATACGGATGATCGGATCCAAGAACGGACGCGGGATCGACCGTAGGATCATTTACGGTAACAAACGCCTCGTAGACATCACGATTCTCTTTCGTCAGTGGCCATACGACTTGCTCAAAGAGCTGTCGAATCTCCGCGCCGGTTTGGGATCCGACGCGTTTTACAAGATTGTATACGGCTTTATGACGTCCATAATCGTCCAAGACTTTCACAATTTCTTCTGGGCTACATACACGGATTGACAAGTCCGCGGATTTATTGATGGGATCCACACGGGTCACGGTTGCGGCCGTTTCCTGTCCAACGCGAACAACTTCCTTCATGGATCGAATGCGTTTTTTACTTAATTCCTGCGCAAAGATCATACCCTTCGCCTCATATTCCAATAACGTGACAGCAACACCATATTCTTGTAATTCATCCACGCGGATGGCGACAATTTCGCCCTCTGCAGGCATTGCTTCTTGATAGTAAAACATTGTATACCCATGTTGTATGAGTTCAGTAGCATATCAATTTTTTGTGAAAATTGACTCTTATGCTGACTAGCATGTGGTTTGTCATACAATGACGACACCTTTTACACTCGATATGGCGGCCATTATGGCCCGACAAGCAACGATAAACTTGGGCACTCTTGGAAATGTAAGTGAAGGCAAATCGACCTTTGTGCGCGCTCTTTCTGGAACGGCGACGCAAAAACATCAAAAGGAAAAACGATTGAACATTACGATCCATCTTGGATACGCCGGTTTCAAAATCTGGCGCCATAGCGAAACGGGCGACTTGGCCGCGAGCCCCAGTAACATCTTTGTAAAAGATGGATACGAACTCATTTGCCACTACAGTTTCGTGGATTGCCCTGGTCACGAAGCCTACTTGGCGACGATGTTGAGTGGGGCGGCCATTATGGATGCTGCTGCGCTTATGATTGCGGCCAATAGCCCAGATATTCCACAGATCCAAACTCAAGAACATTTAATGGCTGCCGAACTTATGTCTCTTCCTCACGTATTTACGGTTCAAAATAAGCTCGACGTCGTTTCGAATCCGAAAGAAAGTCTTGATAAAATCAAAGCGTTCGTATCTGGAACGATTGCGGAAGCAGGACCGATTATTCCTATGAGCGCGCAGCTTGGTTGGGGCTTGGAAAATGCGATCCATCATCTCGCCTACAATATGCCGCAACCGAAACGCAACTACGAGGGGGCACTCCGTATGATGCTTGTGCGTTCCTTTGATATCAATAAACCCTGCGCATGGACTCCTGGTGAATCGGTCGTACAAGGAGGAGTTGTAGGAGGCACAATTCTTCGAGGTGTCTTACAGAAAGACGATATCGTCGAGATAAGACCTGGTATCTGGAATGGCACGGAATCGATTCCACTCTTAACGCGCATCAAAAGTCTGTATTGTGATACAACCGAACTTCCTTATGCGGTTGCGGGTGGCCTTGTAGGGCTCGGCACGACACTCGATCCTCGCTTTACCGCCGCGAATATGCTTGCTGGGCAAGTCGTCGGTACACCTGGAACGCTTCCAGAAATTACCGTACGAATCAAGGGAAAGTTCAAGAGCTTTAGTCGTGATTCCAACAATTTCAAGAAACATGTCGAAGGAGAAGCTATTAGTTTCTGTGTGGGCATCATGACGGTAAAAGGAAAAATCAGCGAAGTGGATAAACATTCGCGTACGATTAAATTGGAACGGCCTGTCTGCGTGGAACCTGGGCAGATTTGCGGCATTCTTCGTTCCAACGGATCTCGTGAATTACTTGATGGCGTCTTGGTCGTGAAATCTGCGAAACCCTTCAAGGATGTTCGCTCCTGGACACCAGAACAGTTGGAAATTGTCGAAAAGGCGAAAGCAGAGGTTCTACAACGCACATACATTGTAAAAGACGTCGATGTCCGTAAAGATGCGAATCCGTTGCCTTCCTACGAACATATGTTGGATGCGATTGAATCCTTGTCTACGACGGATTCCAAGGAAACGGTTCGATTCCCTGGACCCGTTACAAGTCGTTTACCCAAACAGACACTTCTTGTGAATGCGCCCGCAATCCTAAAAGCACTCGTGACGGATCTTGTGATTCCCACAGAAATCGGTCAACCTATTGATATCGCGGGGCATTTCGAAAAATTTATCTGTGATGAACTGTCCAGCAGCTTGACCGTGAAATCCGAAGGCGGATATATGATTAAAGGACGCTTCACGGAAGCCAATATGCGCTCCATGTTACGAAAATATATTGCGAACTACCATACCTGTAAGCAATGTGCGAGTTTCGAGACTCGCTTATACAAGAGTGATCGTATCATTAAACTCTATTGCGGCAAGTGTACCTCAAACACAGCCGTACATCAAATCTAATTCTTACCCAAGTATTGTTCCGCAAAATCCGATAATTCTGTTGTATATTTTTTCGCATGGATTAGATGCGTCGGTAAGTTTTTTAGAAAGATCGAAATATCACGATAGTTCGATTCTTCTCGGAGTTGTTGTACAACTGTTTTTACAAACGGCACAAGAATATGAGCCATTCCTTTGTCGTCCGTAGTTAACGGATCCAATTCGTTACAATACATATCCATAAGGTAACACTTGCGATCGACACGTCCATCCGGTAGCACTAGCCAGCGAACGTATCCTTGCATATCGCTGATTTCGTAAGACATTCTTTGGCTGGCTGTGGTTCAAACATCGAATTACTTCAACTTTTTCGGGTTGTTAGCCTTATGGGCCTACTAAGGGTTCTCTCGGCACATCGTTTTCTGCGAAAACGATATTCTGGAGACCCTTAGTTAGCAACCATCGGGTCCAATACGATAGACCTTGTTACGGGTTTCTAAAATGCGGACACCGGTATGCTTGCGTGTTTTGGATCGTGTGCGTTTCTTTTCCACTAAAGAGCGGCGTGTGTCTTTTCTTTTGCTACGATGAGTGCTGCGACCGCCTTCCGCAATCGCTTTGTACCCAAGGCCTTCTCGGATTTCATTCATCAGTTGCTTCGCATCCGCTTCGGTCATATCGCCGACAAGAACGCCTGATTTGAAGGCGTCAAAATCCCCTTTGACGGCCGCTTGACGCATCTTTGTGCCACTCATTCCAGAAGGTTTGTTGGAACTATTGCGTTTCTTGCCCGCCGCTGTCACCTCGATATTTTCTGACATTTCAAACATCTTCTCAAATGCGGGTACGCGGTCGCTTCCTACCATCATCGTCATAGACGTGTATCCTGCTGTACGAAGTTTATCCGCGATTGCGAAAATTGTACGACAATCCTGTTCGGTTGTATTGATGAATCGCACGGGGCTATCGGGATACATTTTCTGTAACCAGGTGATTTTCTGGTACACGCTC
>JACCDP011387845.1_pt1 | contig 21378 bp, 20 predicted proteins | sample 7445841 | NCBI WGS metagenome assembly JACCDP01 (sample SAMN15323441, study PRJNA562643) | freshwater metagenome | isolation source: river surface water | place: USA:Blue River Watershed | collected 2017-08-17
GAAGCCAAACCCAGCGAACATGAAACGCTGACCAGCCGTTTGATCGACCGTCCCATTCGCCCCTTGTTTCCCGAAGGTTTCTACAACGAAGTGCACGTGGTGGTTCACACCTTGTCACTCAACCCTGAAGTGGACGCTGACATCGCCGCCATGATTGGCGTCTCAGCGGCGCTTTCCGTGTCTGGCATCCCGTTCAACGGCCCGATCGGTGCGGCGCGTGTGGGCTACATCAACGGCGAGTACGTGCTCAACCCCGGACAGACCCAGCGCAAAGACAGCTTGCTTGAGCTGGTTGTGGCCGGCACCGAAGCCGCTGTGCTGATGGTGGAATCCGAGGCATTGCAAATGTCCGAAGAAGTCATGCTCGGTGCTGTGGTGTTTGGTCACGAACAAAGCCGTATCGCGATCAACGCCATCCATGAACTCGTGCGCGACGCGGGCAAACCCGTGTGGGATTGGCAGCCGCCAGCCAAAGACGAGCCTTTGATTGCCAAAGTGGCGGCCTTGGCCGACGACAAATTGGCCGCCGCCTACCAAATCCGCAACAAACAAAGCCGCACCCAAGCGTGCCGTGAAGCTTATGCCGCTGTCATGGCCGGCCTCAAAGCCGAGGGCGTCGAATTTGACGGCGTGAAAGTCGAGAGCATGTTGTTTGACATCGAAGCGCGCATTGTTCGCAGCCAAATTTTGGCTGGCGAACCGCGTATTGATGGCCGTGACACTCGTACCGTGCGGCCCATCGAAATCCGCAACAGCGTGTTGCCGCGAACCCATGGCTCTGCCTTGTTCACCCGTGGTGAAACGCAGGCGTTGGTGGTCACCACCCTCGGCACTGAGCGCGATGCACAACGCATTGACGCTTTGGCGGGTGAATTCGAAGACCGCTTCATGTTCCACTACAACATGCCTCCGTTTGCCACTGGCGAAGTCGGGCGCATGGGCAGCACCAAGCGCCGCGAAATTGGTCACGGTCGTTTGGCCAAGCGTGCCTTGGCTGCGTGTTTGCCCACCAAAGAAGAGTTTCCCTACACCATGCGTGTGGTCTCTGAAATCACCGAATCCAACGGGTCTTCATCCATGGCGTCAGTGTGTGGTGGATGTTTGTCCCTGATGGACGCCGGTGTGCCGATGAAAGCCCACGTGGCTGGCATCGCCATGGGCTTGATCAAAGACGGCAACCGCTTTGCGGTGTTGACTGACATTTTGGGTGATGAAGATCACCTCGGCGACATGGACTTCAAAGTGGCGGGCACCACCAACGGCATCACCGCTTTGCAAATGGACATCAAAATCCAAGGCATCACCCAAGAAATCATGCAAGTGGCGTTGGCGCAAGCCAAAGAAGCGCGCATGCACATTTTGGGAAAAATGCAAGACGCCATGGGCGAGGCCAAAACCGAAGTCAGCAGTTTTGCGCCCAAGCTCTACACCATGAAGATCAATCCGGAAAAAATCCGTGACGTGATCGGCAAAGGTGGCGCGGTCATCCGTGCATTGACCGAAGAAACCGGTTGCCAAATCAACATTGAAGAAGACGGCACCATCACCATCGCAGCCACTGACGGCGCCAAGGCAGACGAAGCCAAACGCCGCATCCAAGAAATCACAGCGGAAGTGGAAATTGGCAAGATTTACGAAGGCCCCATCACCAAAATTTTGGACTTCGGTGCATTGGTCAATTTGTTGCCCGGCAAAGATGGTTTGTTGCACATCAGTCAAATCAGCCACGAGCGGATTGCCAAGGTCACCGATGTGTTGGCCGAAGGCCAAGTGGTGCGCGTCAAAGTGCTTGAAACTGACGAAAAAGGTCGCATCAAGTTGTCGATGAAGGCCTTGCTTGACCGTCCTGAAGCGCCGGCCCACCACGACGAAGCGCCGCACCAAGAGTGACATTCATGCACGGCAAACTGATCGTTGGCAACTGGAAAATGAATGGCAGCTTGTCTGCCAATCAGGAGCTCGTGCGCCAAATCGCTGAAGGTTTGTCTGAGGCGTCATGTCGCGCGGCGGTGTGTGTTCCCTCGGTGTACCTGTCCCAGGTGCAGCAATTGGCTGCATCGGGTCATTTGCTGTGGGGTGCGCAAGATGTGTCTGCCCATGAACAAGGTGCTTTCACCGGCGAAGTGTCAGCGGCCATGTTGCGTGAGTTTGGTGTTCGTTTTGCCATCGTGGGTCATTCAGAGCGTCGTCAATACCACGGCGAAACCGATGCGTTGGTCGCTACCAAAGCACAGCGTGCATTGGCGGCTGGCATCACGCCCATTGTTTGCGTGGGAGAGACATTGCAAGAGCGCGAAGCTGGTCACACCGAATCGGTGGTCAAGCGTCAACTGGCGGCGGTGATTCAAACCAATGGCCATTGCATCAGCGAGATTGTGGTGGCTTATGAACCTGTTTGGGCCATTGGCACAGGCAAAACTGCCAGCCCCGAACAAGCGCAGCAAGTTCATGCATTGCTTCGAGCGCAACTCAAGGCAGCCACTGAACAATCGCAGCGCATTCCCTTGTTGTACGGTGGCAGCATGAACGCTGCCAACGCCGCCAGTTTGCTGGCACAAAACGATATCGATGGTGGTTTGATTGGCGGCGCTTCTTTGAAAGCGGTTGACTTTTTGTCCATCGTTGCTGCTGCATCAACATGACTTTTCCGGAGTTCACATGAGTACGCTACTAAATCTTTTGCTGTTGGTCCAAGTCCTGTCAGCGCTTGGCATGATCGGACTGATTCTTGTCCAGCACGGCAAGGGCGCTGACATGGGCGCGGCGTTTGGCAGTGGCAATTCGGGCAGTTTGTTTGGTGCCAGCGGAGGGGCCAACTTTTTGTCTCGAACCACGGCTGCATTGGCGGCGGTATTTTTTGTCTGCACCTTGGTGTTGGCTTACTTTGGCAATTTGCGTCCCACAGACTCAGGCAGCTTGCTAGAGCGCACATCGCTTCCTGTGACGGCCCCGCCCAGTGCGGGCGACAACATCCCTGGTTCAACAACCCCTGCACCTGCACCTGCATCGGCTGACGTGCCTGCTGCCGCGCAAAAGCCTGCTTCAACCACGCCCAACTCAGTGCCTGCTTCTGCGCCTGCCTCTCAAATTCCTGCCAAGTAAACGCCATGAGGTTTTTAATTTTTCACAGGAGTGGCTGATCATTTAAGGTTAAGATGAGAGGCTTTTTCAGAGGCGCTGTCCTTGGTAAAAAAGTAGACATTGCCGTCGTGGTGAAATTGGTAGACACGCTATCTTGAGGGGGTAGTGGCGAAAGCTGTGCGAGTTCGAGTCTCGCCGACGGCACCATCACAATTCGCTGTCATCGTCTTGTCAGCACAATGCACGAAGCTTTTCGCAAAAATGGTTTGCAAACAGAGTAGTTATCCATGAGCTTGGAACAGTACCTGCCCGTTCTTTTATTCATTCTTGTCGGTTTGCTGGTCGGCGTCGCCCCTCAATTGATTGGTGCATTTTTGGGTCCACACAAACCCGACGCCGCCAAAAATTCCCCTTATGAATGCGGCTTTGAGGCATTTGAAGACGCCCGCATGAAATTTGATGTGCGCTATTACTTGGTTGCCATCTTGTTCATTTTGTTTGACCTTGAAATTGCTTTTTTGTTTCCTTGGGCGGTGGCGCTCAAGGACATCGGTATGACGGGTTTCATCGCCATGATGATTTTTCTGGCCATTCTGGTCGTGGGTTTTGTATACGAGTGGAAAAAGGGAGCCCTTGACTGGGAATGACACATGTCGCTTGAAGGTGTTTTCAAAGAAGGTTTCATCACCACCTCTTACGACTCGGTGGTGAATTGGGCCAAAACCGGTTCACTGTGGCCCATGACATTTGGTCTGGCTTGTTGTGCGGTGGAAATGATGCACGCAGGTGCAGCCCGTTATGACATTGACCGTTTCGGCATGTTGTTTCGCCCCAGCCCACGCCAATCCGATTTGATGATCGTGGCAGGCACCTTGTGCAACAAAATGGCACCGGCATTGCGCAAGGTGTACGACCAAATGTCCGAGCCGCGCTGGGTCTTGTCCATGGGTTCTTGCGCGAATGGTGGCGGCTATTACCACTACAGCTATTCAGTGGTGCGCGGTTGCGACCGAATTGTGCCTGTCGACGTGTACGTGCCTGGTTGCCCGCCCACAGCAGAAGCATTGCTCTATGGCATTTTGCAGTTGCAATCCAAAATTCGCCGCGAAAACACCATCGCGCGTTGACACCTTCATGACGCTTACTGTTTCGATCGACACTCTCCAACATGCACTCAAGCAAGTGCTGGGTGAACGTATTCAAGACCTGCAATTGGCCTTGGGCGAATTGACCTTGACCGTCAAAGAACACGATTACTTGGCAGTGTCCATGCTCTTGCGCGACCACCCTGAGTTGGCGTTTGAGCAATTGTTGGATTTGTGTGGCATGGATTACTCTGCATACAAAGACGGCGCCGATTCCAAGTTCAGCGACGCCCCACGTTATGCGGTGGTGTTGCATTTGCTGTCTTTGACCCACAACTGGCGGCTGCGTTTGCGTGTGCACGCCAGTGACGACGACATGCCGCAATTGGATTCGGTCACGGGTGTGTGGAACGCCGCCAATTGGTTTGAGCGTGAAGCGTTCGATTTGTTTGGCATCCTTTTCAAAGACCATGTCGATTTACGCCGTTTGTTGACCGACTACGGTTTCATCGGCCACCCCTTCCGAAAAGATTTCCCCACCTCTGGCCATGTCGAAATGCGTTATGACGCCGAACAAAAACGTGTCATTTACCAACCCGTCACCATCGAGCCGCGCGAGATCACGCCACGCATCATTCGTGAAGACCATTACGGCGGATTGAACTGAAGCCATGGCAGACATCAAAAACTACACCCTGAACTTGGGCCCGCAACACCCGGCCGCACACGGCGTGTTGCGTTTGGTGCTCGAGCTTGACGGCGAGGTGGTGCAACGCGCAGACCCGCACATTGGTTTGTTGCACCGCGCCACTGAAAAATTGGCGGAGAGCAAAACCTATATTCAATCGTTGCCTTACATGGACCGCCTCGATTACGTGTCCATGATGTGCAATGAACACGCATATTGTTTGGCGATTGAAAAACTCATGGGCTTGGAAGTGCCCATTCGTGCGCAATACATCCGTGTCATGTTTGCCGAAATCACGCGCATGCTCAACCATTTGTTGTGGTTAGGTGCCCATGGCTTTGACTGCGGCGCGATGAACATCTTGATTTATTGTTTTCGCGAACGTGAAGATTTGTACGACATGTACGAAGCAGTGTCTGGGGCTCGCATGCATGCTGCTTATTTCCGTCCCGGTGGTGTTTACCGTGACTTGCCTGACCACATGCCGCAGTACCAAGTCAGCAAAATCAAAAATGCCCGCACCATCGCGCGCATGAACGAAAACCGCCAAGGCTCGTTGCTGGACTTCATTGACGACTTCACCCGTCGTTTCCCCAAATACGTTGACGAGTACGAAACATTGCTCACCGACAACCGCATTTGGAAACAACGTACCGTGGGCATCGGCGTGGTCACACCCGAGCGCGCAAAAAACCTGGGCTTCACGGGCCCCATGTTGCGCGGTTCCGGCATCGCTTGGGATTTGCGCAAACAGCAACCGTACGATGTGTATGACCAAATGGATTTCGATGTGCCTGTGGGTTTGACAGGGGACTGTTATGACCGCTACTTGGTGCGCGTGGCTGAACTTCGCCAATCCAACCGCATCATCAGCCAATGTGTCAAATGGTTGCGTGACAACCCCGGCCCGGTCATCACCAGCAACCACAAAGTCGCGCCACCCTCACGCGAGTCCATGAAAACCAGCATGGAAGAGCTGATCCACCATTTCAAGTTGTTCACCGAAGGTTTCCATGTGCCGGAAGGTGAGGCCTACGCGGCGGTCGAGCACCCCAAGGGGGAATTTGGCATTTACTTGGTGAGTGATGGCGCCAACAAACCTTACCGTTTGAAAATTCGCCCGCCTGGTTTCGCGCACCTGGCGGCCATGGACGAGATGACACGCGGCCACATGATTTCTGACACGGTGGCCATCATTGGCACCATGGACATCGTGTTTGGAGAAATTGACCGATGAACACCACACTCGACCATTTTTCCCAGCACACCTTGTCCCGTTTTCAACACGAGTTGGACAAGTACCCGTCTGATCAAAAACAGTCGGCGGTCATTGCGTGCTTGTCCATCCTTCAGCAAGAGCATGGATGTGTTTCCCCGGCACATGAAAAAGCATTGGCCCAAGTGCTTGAGATGCCTGTCATGGCCGTGCATGAAGTGTTTACCTTCTACAACATGTTCAATCAGCAGCCTGTGGGTCAATTCAAGATCAACGTCTGTACCAATTTGCCTTGCCAATTGCGTGGCGGTCAAAAGGCGTTGGAACACCTTTGCCAAAAGCTGGGTGTTGGGGTCGGTGAGACCACCGCGGATGGCAAGTTCACTTTGCAACCCGGTGAATGCATGGGCGCGTGTGCCGATGCGCCGGTGTTGCTCGTCAACGACCGCAACATGTGCAGTTTCATGAGCCATGACAAATTAGACCAATTGATTGACGGCCTGCAACAGGCGGAGGCCAAGCCATGAACGTTCAGCAATTGCTGGCCCAATTTCAGTCCCAAGGATTGGAAAGCTGTTTTCACGGTCGCCACATTCAGCCGCAAATTTACGCTGACCTCAATGGCCGCAACTGGGGTTTGCAGGACTACCTGGCTCGGGGTGGTTACCAAGCGCTGCGAACCATTTTGGGTTTGAACGGCGAAGCCGCATGGACACAAGACCAAGTCATTGCCTGTGTCAAAGAATCGGGCTTGCGTGGCCGAGGCGGGGCAGGTTTCCCCACTGGCTTGAAATGGAGTTTCATGCCGCGCCAATTCAATGGCCAAAAATACTTGGTGTGCAATTCTGACGAGGGCGAACCCGGCACTTGCAAAGACCGCGACATTCTTGAATACAACCCGCACATCGTCATTGAAGGCATGGCCATCGCCGCCTATGCCATGGGCATCACGGTGGGCTACAACTACATTCACGGCGAAATTTTCCAAACCTACGAACGCTTTGAAGTGGCTTTGCAAGAGGCCAGGGCGGCAGGGTATTTGGGGCAACGCATACACGGCAGCGACTTCAGTTTTGAGCTGTACGCGGCCCATGGTTTTGGCGCCTATATTTGCGGCGAAGAAACGGCCTTGCTTGAATCGCTGGAAGGCAAAAAGGGTCAGCCGCGTTTCAAACCACCGTTCCCCGCCAGCTTTGGCGTTTACGGCAAACCCACCACCATCAACAACACCGAGACATTTGCCGCGGTGCCTTGGATCATCCGCAACGGCGGCGCAGCCTATTTGGCATGTGGCAAGCCCAACAACGGCGGCACCAAGATTTTTTCTGTGAGCGGCGATGTGGCCTTGCCAGGCAATTACGAAATTCCCATGGGCACGCCTTTTTCAAAATTGCTCGAATTGGCTGGTGGCGTGCAAGGCGGCAAGTTGAAAGCGGTGATACCCGGTGGTTCCTCCGCCCCGGTGTTGCCCGCGTCCATCATGATGGACATCACGATGGACTACGACGCCATCGCCAAAGCGGGCTCCATGCTGGGTTCGGGCGCGGTCATTGTGCTCAACGACACCCGGTGCATGGTCAAGAGCTTGCAACGCTTGTCCGCGTTTTACATGCACGAGTCTTGCGGGCAATGCACACCGTGCCGCGAGGGCACCGGTTGGCTGTCACGCATGGTGGATCGGATTGAACAAGGCCACGGCAAACCGTCAGACATGGACTTGCTCGACAGCGTTGCAGAAAACATCATGGGGCGCACCATTTGTGCCTTGGGCGATGCCGCCGCCATGCCCGTGCGTGGCATGCTCAAGCATTTCCGCGCCGAATTCGAACACCACATCAAGCACAAGACCTGCATGGTCACAGCGGCAGTCACAGCGGGTGAACACCATGGTTGAATTGCAAATTGACGGCAAGACCGTGCAAGTGGCCGAGGGCAGTGTGGTCATCCAGGCCGCTGAACAGGCCGGGACCTTCATCCCGCACTTTTGCTATCACCGCAAACTCAGCATCGCGGCGAACTGCCGCATGTGTTTGGTGGACATTGAAAAAGCGCCCAAACCAATGCCTGCGTGTGCCACGCCCGTGACCCAAGGCATGGTGGTTCATACCAAATCGGACCGCGCGATCAAGGCACAAAAATCGGTGATGGAATTTTTGCTGATCAACCACCCGTTGGATTGCCCGATTTGTGACCAAGGCGGCGAATGCCAATTGCAAGACTTGGCGGTGGGCTACGGCGGCAGCGCTTCCCGTTACGAAGAAGAAAAACGCGTTGTGTTCCACAAAGACGTGGGCCCGTTGGTCAGCATGGAAGAAATGAGCCGCTGCATCCATTGCACACGCTGCGTTCGTTTCGGTCAAGAAATCGCAGGCAGCATGGAACTGGGCATGTCGCACCGTGGCGAACATTCTGAAATCGAAGCCTTTGTCGGCGAGACGGTCGACTCGGAGTTGTCGGGCAACATGATCGACATTTGCCCTGTGGGGGCATTGACCAGCAAGCCATTCCGTTACCAGGCCCGCACTTGGGAGTTGAGCCGTCGCAAATCCATCAGTCCGCATGACGCGACCGGTGCCAATTTGATTGTTCAAGTCAAAAACAACCGTGTGATGCGGGTGGTGCCTTTGGAAAACGAAGACGTCAACGAATGTTGGATTGCCGACCGGGATCGCTTCAGTTATGAAGCGCTCAACAGCGATGATCGTTTGACCCAGCCCATGCTCAAGCAAAACGGCGAATGGATCACGGTGGATTGGTCAACCGCGCTGGAGTATGTGGCCAATGGTGTGCAGCAAATCCGCGCCTCGCATGGCGACGCGGCGTTGGCTTGTTTGGCCAGTCCGCACAGCACCTTGGAAGAGTTGTACCTGGCCACGCAACTCATGCGTGGCTTGGGCAGTGACAACATCGACAGTCGTTTGCGCGCGGCGGATTTTCAGCATGACGGCAAAGTGCGTTGGTTGGGCACCTCCATCGCTTCTTTGTCCTCGATGGAATCCGTGCTGGTCATTGGCTCGAACATTCGCAAAGACAAACCCTTGCTGGCGCAACGCATCAGGCAAGCGGCACGCAAAGGCGCCAAGGTGTTTGCCTTGAATGAACACCTGTTTGATTGGGCCATGCCCGTGTCGCAAACCGTGTTGGCTGAACCCTCTGTTTGGGTTAAGGCGTTGGCTGATATCGCGGCCGCGGTTGCACAGTTGAAAAACACCCAACCGCCAGTCGCTGGCAATGTCAATGCGCCGGGTGTGCAAGCCATTGCCACCGGCTTGCTCAATGGCGAACGCAAAGCGGTGTTGCTGGGCAATGCCGCAGCGCACCACGCCAAAGCCTCCAGTTTGCTGTCGTTGGCGCAATTCATCGCCCAGCAAACAGGTGCCAGCGTGGGCTATTTGGGCGAAGCCGCCAACAGTGTGGGTGCGCAGTTGGTGTCAGCCCGTCCGTTGAACCAAGGTTTGAATGCCGCGCAAATGTTGGAGTCCCATTCGCTCAAAGCCATGTTCTTGTTGCATACCGAGCCAGCCCATGATTGCGCGGTCCAACCACACCGGCTTGACTCGGTTGACATGGTGGTGACCATGTCACCTTTCAAAACCAACATGGACTTCAGCGACGTCTTGCTGCCCGTGTCACCTTTCACCGAAACAGCGGGAACCTTTGTCAACACCGAAGGCCGCGCGCAAAGTTTCCATGGGGTGGTCAAACCTCTGGGTGAAACCCGTCCGGCTTGGAAAGTGTTCAGGGTGCTTGGCAGCATGTTGGGCCTGCCTGGTTTTGAGTTCGAAACCATCGAGCAAGTTCGCGCGCAGGCTTTGCCAGCAGACATCACTTCTCGGTTGTCTAATGAATGTCATGCTCCCATTGATGTGTCACCTGCCGCGCAGGCACCGGTCTCAGCGACTATTTACCAACTAGACCCGTTGGTTCGCCGTTCGCATGCATTGCAAATGACCACCGACGCCAAAGAAGGGGCGGTCCATGGTTGACCTGTTGTTCAATACGGGCGCATCTTTATTGACTGCCACCTGGTGGGTGAACTTGGTGTGGCCTGTGTTGTGGACATTGCTCAAAATCGTCGCGGTGGTCTTGCCCTTGCTGGGTTGTGTGGCTTACCTGACCTTGTGGGAACGCAAAGCCATTGGTTTCACACAAATCCGTTTGGGACCCAACCGAACCGGCCCTGGCGGTTTGTTGCAGCCGATTGCCGACGCCATCAAAATTTTGACCAAAGAAATCATCTTGCCTACCAAGGCAAGTTCGGGCTTGTTCTTTTTGGGCCCGGTCATGACCATCATGCCAGTGATGGCGGCTTGGGCGGTGATTCCGTTTGGCCCGGAAGTGGTCTTGGCCGATGTGAATGCAGGCTTATTATTTTTGATGGCCATCACTTCATTAGAGGTGTACGGCATCATCATCGCCGGCTGGTCATCGAATTCCAAATACGCATTTTTGGGCGCATTGCGTGCGTCTGCGCAAATGGTGAGTTACGAAATCGCCATGGGTTTTTGTTTGGTGGTGGTGTTGATGGTGTCGGGCAGCATGAACCTGTCTGACATCGTGAACGGACAGGGCAAGGGCATGTTTGCCGACCAAGGCGTGGGTTTTCTGTCTTGGAACTGGTTGCCTTTGCTGCCCATCTTTGTGGTGTATTTCATAGCCAGCTTGGCAGAAACCAACCGTCACCCGTTTGATGTGGTCGAAGGCGAATCGGAAATCGTGGCGGGCCACATGATCGAATACTCTGGTATGTCATTTGCCTTGTTCTTTTTGGGCGAATACGCCAACATGATTTTGGTGTCCACCATTGCCGTGTTGTTGTTTTTGGGTGGGTGGCTGCCGCCGGTCGACACGGTGTATCTGGCATGGGTACCTGGCTGGATTTGGTTGGCCGCCAAAATTTTTGTCGTGGTCACCATGTTTTTGTGGGTACGCGCCACCTTCCCCAGGTTCCGTTACGACCAAATCATGCGTTTGGGTTGGAAGATTTTCATCCCTGTGACCTTGGTGTGGTTGGTATTGATCGGGGCATGGATGCAAACCCCTTGGAACATTTGGAACTGATGCAAAGACACCCATGAGCACGCACACTTCCACCACCCCACCGACGCCTTTTTCTTGGGCCGATTTCTTTTCCAGTTTTTTGTTGCTGGAATTTTTCAAAGGCTTTGCCATCACCGGCCGTTACATGTTCGCGCGCAAGATCACGGTGCAGTTTCCTGAGGAAAAAACACCGCTGAGCCCGCGCTTTCGTGGTTTGCACGCATTGCGTCGCTACGAGAACGGTGAAGAGCGTTGCATCGCTTGTCAATTGTGCGAAGCCGTCTGTCCCGCCATGGCCATCACCATCGAGTCGGATGTGCGTGACGACGGGTCACGCCGAACCACCCGCTACGACATCGATTTGACCAAATGCATTTTTTGTGGATTTTGCGAAGAAAGCTGCCCTGTGGACTCCATCGTTGAAACACACATCTTTGAATACCACGGCGAGAAACGCGGCGACTTGTATTTCACCAAGGACATGCTGTTGGCCGTTGGCGATCAATACGAAACGCAAATTGCGGCCAACAAGGCGGCTGACGCCAAGTACCGCTAAACCCTCACGCAGACAAGCTCATGGACATCCAATCAGCGCTTTTCTATCTTTTTTCAGCCGTCATGCTGTTCGCGGCCTTGCGCGTCATCACTGCGCGCAACCCGGTGCATGCGGCCTTGTATTTGGTGCTGGCTTTCTTTCAAGCATCTGGCATCTGGATGTTGCTCAAAGCCGAATTCCTCTCCATCACCTTGGTGTTGGTGTACGTGGGCGCAGTGATGGTCTTATTTTTGTTCGTCGTGATGATGATTGACATTGACATCGACGCCTTGAAAAAAGATTTTTGGAAACATTTCCCTTTGGCCGCTTTCATCGGTGCCGTGCTGGCGCTTGAATTGGCATCGGTGTTGATGGGTGGTTTCCGTTCCTCGCAAATTGCCGTTGACCCCAACACTGCCAACGGTTTACCGGTGTCCAACACGCGGGAGTTGGGTGTGCTGCTCTACACCGAATATTTGTACCCTCTGGAAATTGCCGCTGTGATTTTGTTGGTAGCGATCGTGTCGGCGATTGCATTGACCATGCGTGAACGCAAAGACACCAAAGCGCAAAACCCGAGCGAGCAGGTCAAAGTCAAAGCCGCTGACCGTTTAAGAATGGTCAAAATGGATGCGGTTCAACAGCCTGTGGTGCCGCCTGCAGCCGAGGAACCGAAACCATGAACATCACACTGGGCCACTATTTGACGCTGGGTGCCGTGCTGTTTGCACTCTCCGTCATCGGTATTTTTCTGAACCGAAAAAACCTGATTGTGTTGTTGATGGCCATCGAACTGATGTTGCTGGCTGTGAACACCAATTTTGTGGCGTTCTCCCATTACCTTGGCGACATGCATGGACAGGTTTTTGTGTTTTTCATTTTGACGGTTGCCGCTGCCGAGTCTGCGATTGGCTTGGCCATTTTGGTGCTGTTGTTCCGCAACCGTTCCAGCGTCAATGTCGACGAACTCAACAGCCTCAAAGGCTGAGCCACTTTCCACCATGAGCCAAACCCTACAAGCCTCCACCCTGATCACCGTTGCCTTGGCTCCCTTGGCCGGGGCTTTGTTGGCGGGCATCTGGGGCACACGCTTGGGCGGCGGTGGACTGGGTCGTCGCTGGGCGCACAGCCTCACCATATTGGGTGTATTCGTGTCGTTCGTGTTGTCTGCCTTGACATTGCAAGATGTGGTGGTCGATGGCGCACGCTTCAACGAAACCATTTACACCTGGATGCAAATCGGTGAACTGAAAATGGAAATCGGTTTCATGGTGGACGGCCTCACCGCCATGATGATGTGTGTGGTCACGTTTGTGTCGTTGATGGTTCACATCTACACCATTGGGTACATGGAGGAAGACGAGGGCTACAACCGGTTCTTTGCTTACATCTCGCTGTTCACCTTCGCCATGTTGATGCTGGTGATGAGCAACAACATGTTGCAGTTATTTTTCGGTTGGGAAGCGGTGGGTCTGGTCTCTTACCTGTTGATTGGTTTTTGGTTCAACAAACCCAGCGCGGTGTTTGCCAACATGAAGGCTTTTTTGGTCAACCGCGTGGGCGACTTCGGCTTCATTCTGGGAATCGGTTTGATTGCTGCCTATGCGGGTACCTTGAATTACACCGAAGCATTTGCCAAAGCCGACCAACTGGCCACTTTGACCTTGCCAGGCACCGACTGGATGCTGGTGACGGTCATTTGCATTTGTTTGTTCATTGGGGCCATGGGCAAGTCTGCGCAATTTCCCTTGCATGTTTGGTTGCCCGATTCCATGGAAGGACCCACGCCAATCTCTGCGTTGATCCACGCGGCCACCATGGTGACTGCAGGCATTTTCATGGTTGCCCGCATGTCGCCCTTGTTTGAGTTGTCCGACACGGCATTGAACTTGGTGTTGTCTGTGGGTGCCATCACTGCTTTGTTCATGGGTTTTTTGGGCATTGTTCAAAACGATATCAAGCGCGTGGTGGCGTATTCCACGCTGTCCCAGTTGGGCTACATGACGGTGGCCTTGGGGGCATCGGCTTATTCGATTGCGGTCTTTCATTTAATGACCCATGCTTTTTTCAAGGCATTGCTGTTTTTGGCGGCAGGTTCGGTCATCATGGGGGTGCACCATAACCAAGACATCCGCTACATGGGCGGGTTGCGCAAATACATGCCCATCACCTGGTTGACTTCTTTGCTGGGGTCGTTGGCGTTGATTGGCACACCGCTTTTCTCTGGTTTTTATTCCAAAGACAGCATCATTGAAGCAGTCGCTGCCAGCCATTTACCTGCGGCAGCCTGGGCGCATGCTGCCGTGCTGGCAGGTGTGTTTGTCACCGCGTTTTATTCTTTCCGCATGTACTTTTTGGTCTTCCATGGCAAGCCCCGGTTTGACCAGGATCCACATGCACACCATGGGGACGGACATGCCCACGTGCCACATGAATCACCTTGGGTGGTCACACTGCCTTTGGTCTTGTTGGCCATGCCATCGGTATTCATGGGTTACTACACCATCGAACCCATGCTGTTTGGCGACTTTTTCAACGACGCCATCCATGTCAACGCAGCGCTTCACCCAGCCATGCAAGGGTTGAAAGAAGTCTTTCATTCGCCATTGGCCATGGCCGAGCATGCGTTGACGACCGCGCCATTCATGCTCGCTTTGGCGGGTGTGTTGGTGGCGTTTTACATGTACATGGTTCACCCGGCTGTGCCTGCGTTTATCCAGCGCCATGTCAAGCCTTTGCACACCTTGTTGGTCAACAAATATTTCCTTGATGCTTTCAACGAAAACATTTTGGCGCGCGGCACCCGGTGGCTGGCCACCGGTTTGTGGAAGGGCGGCGACCAAGGGGTGATCGATGGTTTGCTGGTCAATGGCGCTTGGCGTGTCATAGGCAAAGCGGCCATGGTGGTGCGTCGTTTGCAAACCGGTTTTCTTTATCACTACGCCTTGCTGATGATTCTGGGTATGTTCGGATTGATCACTTGGTTTGTTTGGCTCAAACCATGAACTTCACCTTGTCTTCGATTCGAATCCCACACAAAGGTTTGCCATGCAACTGTTGAGCCTGGCCATTTGGACCCCGATTGTGTTTGGCGTGCTGTTGCTCGCCTTGGGGCGTGACGAGCATGCCCGCTTGGTGCGCTGGTTTGCATTGCTTGGTGCGGTGTTGAGCTTTGGCTTGACATTGCCTTTGTATGTCCAGTTCGATAACGGCACGGCCGCCATGCAGTTTGTCGAAAATCTGCCTTGGATCAGCCGTTTCAATGTGAACTATCACTTGGGCATCGACGGTATCTCCATCTGGTTTGTGGTGCTGACCGCGTTCATCACCGTGGTGGTGGTGATCGCCGGTTGGGAGGTCATCACCGAGCGTGTCAACCAATACATGGGCGCGTTTTTGGTCCTCAGTGGTTTGATGGTCGGCGTGTTTTGCGCGCTCGATGGCATGTTGTTCTACGTGTTTTTTGAAGCCACCTTGATCCCTATGTATTTGATCATCGGCGTTTGGGGTGGGCCGAACAAAATTTACGCGGCATTCAAATTCTTTCTCTACACCTTGCTGGGCTCGTTGTTGATGTTGGTGGCGTTGATTTACCTCTACATTGCCTCCGAGGGAAGTTTCGATTTGGCGACATGGCAGCAACTGCCTTTGGCGGCGACGCCGCAAACCTTGTTGTTCTTTGCTTTCTTCGCCGCTTTTGCGGTCAAAGTGCCCATGTGGCCAGTGCATACTTGGTTGCCGGATGTGCACGTTGAAGCCCCCACGGGTGGCTCTGCGGTGTTGGCGGCCATCATGCTGAAGCTGGGTGCCTATGGGTTTTTGCGTTTCTCGCTGCCCATCGCGCCCGATGCTGCGCACGAATGGGCGTGGCTGATGCTGACCTTGTCTGTCATTGCGGTGGTTTATGTCGGCTTGGTGGCCATTGTTCAGCAAGACATGAAGAAGCTGGTGGCCTATTCATCCGTGGCGCACATGGGGTTTGTGACCTTGGGGTTTTTCATCTTCAGTGAATTGGGTGTGAGTGGCGCGATTGTGCAAATGATTGCGCACGGGTTTGTGTCTGCGGCCATGTTTTTGTGCATTGGTGTGCTGTACGACCGCGTGCATTCGCGTGAGATCGCCAGTTACGGTGGCGTGGTCAACCGGATGCCCAAATTTTCTGCGTTTGCCGTGTTGTTTGCCATGGCCAATTGCGGTCTGCCCGGCACAGCGGGTTTTGTCGGCGAGTGGATGGTCATTTTGGCGGCTGTCAAGTTCAATTTCTGGCTCGGTCTGTTGGCTGCCTCGGCATTGATTTTTGGCGCGGCTTACACCTTGTGGATGGTCAAGCGCGTTTACCTGGGCCCTGTGGTGAATCAGGATGTTGAGGCCTTGCAGGACATCAATGCCCGTGAATTTTTGATGCTCGGTTTGTTGGCTGCGGCGGTGCTGTGGATGGGTATCTACCCCAAACCTTTCACAGATGTGATGCATGTTTCCGTCAGTGAATTGCTTGAGCATGTGGCTTTGAGCAAATTGCCCTTATGAATGACACGATCAACTGCCTAGGAAGTCAACCATGATGAACAGTGTCAATTGGATGACCGCATTGCCAGAAATATGTTTGTTATCGATGGCGTGTGTCATCACGTTGGTGGATCTGTGGGTAACCAGCAAAGACCGCACGCTGACTTATGTGTTGACTTTGCTGACCTTGCTTGCTGTTGCAGTGATGTACGCCATGAACGCCAGCACAGGCCAGACACTCTACGGGTTTGGACAAATGGTGGTGTCAGATGCCATGGGGAATTGGTTGAAATGTTTCGCCACCTTGGCTGTCATGGTGACATTGGTGTACAGCCGTCCCTATGCGTCTGACCGCAAAATGTTGGTCGGCGGGGAATTGTTTTTGCTAAGCATGTTCTCTTTGCTGGGCATGTCTGTCATGATTTCAGGCAACCATTTTTTGGTCATCTACCTCGGCTTGGAGTTGTTGACCTTGTCTAGTTATGCCTTGGTGGCTTTGCGCAGAGACAATGGCAATGCCACCGAAGCTGCCATGAAATATTTTGTTTTGGGTGCTTTGGCCAGTGGCTTCTTGCTTTATGGTTTGTCGATGATGTACGGCGCCACGGGCTCTTTGGAGTTATCAAGCGTGTTTCAGGCCATTTCCAGTGGCCATATCAAACACCAAGTGCTGGTTCTCGGCGTGGTGTTCGTGGTCTGCGGCATCGCCTTCAAATTGGGGGCGGCGCCTTTTCACATGTGGGTGCCGGACATTTACCAAGGTGCACCGACCGCGGTGACCTTGATGATTGCTGCTGCGCCCAAGTTGGCAGCCTTTGCCATGATGATGCGATTGTTGGTTGATGGCATGTTGCCACTCGCCATTGATTGGCAACAAATGATGATGGTGCTGGCCGTGCTGTCCTTGTTGATTGGCAATTTGTCTGCGATTGCACAAACCAATTTGAAGCGCATGTTGGCTTTTTCCACCATTGCCCAAATGGGTTTTGTGCTGATTGGCATGTTGTCTGGTGTCAACCAAGGCAATACCTTGTCAGCGGCCAATGCCTACAGCTCGGCCATGTTCTACATGATCAGCTATGTGCTCACCACCTTGGGCGTGTTCGGTGTGATTTTGTTGCTCGCGCGAGAGGGGTTTGAGAGCGAAGAAATTTCGGACCTGGCCGGACTCAACCAGCGCAGTCCCTTGTTCGCTGGGGTGATGGCGGTGTGTTTATTCTCATTGGCTGGTGTGCCGCCCCTGGTCGGCTTTTTTGCCAAGCTGTCCGTGCTGCAAGCGTTGCTAGCGTCTGAACAACTCAGTTCGTTGGTGTTGGCTGTGTTCGCGGTATTGATGTCTTTGGTGGGTGCGTTTTACTATTTGCGTGTCATCAAGGTGATGTATTTCGACCCACCTTTGACCGCGACCACGGTGTCATCACAAAGCCATGTCAAGGTTGTGCTGGCGGCCAACGGTGGTTTGGTGCTGTTGCTGGGTGTATTGCCGGGGGGATTGATGTCCTTGTGCGCAGTGGCGGTTGTTCAGGCTTTGGGCACCTGAAACGCCTGTCTTTGACATAATGCGCCCATGAAAGTGCTCAATCTTCAATGTCAACACCAGCATCAATTTGAGGGCTGGTTTGCCTGTGAGGACGATTACCAGACGCAGCGTGCGCGTGATTTGGTGGAGTGCCCGGTGTGCGGCGACAACACCATTCAAAAGTTACTCAGTGCGCCACGCTTGAATTTGCTGACTTCCCGTCTTGAGCCCCAGCCGATTCAGACCGAGCCAGTTTCTGCCAGCCATGATCTCGTGCCCATGGCGGATGCTGCGCCTGTGCCGATGCCGCATGAGGCGCAATTGGCTTGGTTAAAGATGGTCCAGCATGTGATGGCCAACACAGAAGATGTGGGAAATGGCTTTGCAGAAGAAGCCCGCAAAATGCACTATGGTGAGACCGAAGAGCGCAACATCCGCGGTCAGGTTTCGTTAGAAGAAACCCATTTATTGTTGGAAGAAGGCATACCTGTCATGCCATTACCCTTGCCAGCCGCGCTCAAAGGCTCTGTTCACTGAACCCCAAGCATCAGTTAACAGGGGCGACTGCCCCGATGAACCTCACTTGTTTTTCAATTTCCCGCGTGGCGCCACGAAGGTCACTGGCGCACTCGGTCTGTCTCCCGGCACGATCACTTTGGGAGGTGAGGTGTCCTTTTTGGGTTTCTTGGTCATTTTGTGACTGCGCTGTTCGCCTTTGGCCATGAGATTCTCCGGTGGGTGTTGCGGTGGGGTAGCGCAAAGCAGCAATGGCCTACTTCACTTCGGTGACAAATTCGCTGCGCGGGCGGCGCACTTTGACCAGTGGCTCTAACCAGTCTTGACCACTGAGCCGATAACCCAAAGGCATGAGGGCCACACTGCGTAACCCACGCGCTGAAAGATGCAAAATTTCGTCGACAGCAGCTGGCTGAAACCCCTCCATGGGTGTGCTGTCTACCTGTTCAAACGCGGCGGCGATCAGGCTGGCACCCAGTCCAATATAAGCTTGTCTGGCAGCGTGTTCAAAATTGACTTGTGCCTCACGCGCGGGGTAATTTTTTAGCAGCATGTTGCGGTAATTTTCCCAGCCTTCGTTGGTACCGCCACGTGCATTGACGTGCAGATCAAACATGTGGTTGATGCGGTCAGCGGTGTAGTTGTCCCAAGCCGCGAACACCAACAGGTGCGAGCCTTCTGTGATTTGCGTTTGGTCATTGGCTGCAGCGCGGATGCGGGCGCGCACCTCGGGGTTGCTCACCACAATGATTTCATAGGGATGCAGGCCGCTGGAGCTGGGAGCCAATCGGGCGGCTTCCACAATCCGGTCCACCTTGTCTTGCGGCACCGTTTTGCTGGCGTCCATTTTTTTGGTGGCATAGCGCCATTGCAATTGTTCAATCAGTTGTGACATGCGGTTCCTTGTTTGCAATGATTATCGCCTCAGCCCCTGGCCAGGGTGACCCCGCCGTCCACCACCAAGGTGTGTCCCACCACGTAGTCGCTGGCGGCACTTGAAAGATAGATGGCTGCAGCGGCCATGTCTTCATCACGGCCAATGCGTTGAGCGGGAATTCTTTCAGCCGTGGCCTCTTCGTGGTCCCGTGCTTCGCGGTTCATGTCAGATGCAAAAGCACCAGGTGCAATGGCGTTCATGCAGATGTTGTCTTTGATCAGGGTGAGCGACATGCGTTTGGTGAGGTGAATCACGCCTGCTTTGCTGGCCGCGTAGGAATAGGTTTCCAAGGGGTTCACAGACACGCCATCGATGGACGCGATGTTGATCACCTTGGCCATGCGGTGCTTCGCCGCTTGGCGCAACATGGGTGCCAGCGCTTGGGTGAGAAAGAACGGGGTTTTCATGTTGAGGTCCACCACCTTGTCCCAGCCGCTTTCAGGGAAGGTGTCGAACGGCGCAGCCCAAGCAGCACCCGCGTTGTTGACCAAGATGTCGAGCAAGGGTTCTTTCTCAGCCAACAGTTGCACCAACTGCGCCATGCCCTCGTGCGCAGAGATGTCACAAGGCATGGAAATGCAAGTGCCAAAGGCTGAGAGTTCTTTGGCGGTGGCATCGCAGGCCGCGGCTTTGCGAGCCGTGATATAGACCCGTGCGCCTTGGCACAACAAGCCTTTGGCGATCATGCGGCCAATGCCGCGCGAGCCGCCAGTGACCAGGGCCACGCGGCCTTGCAGTGAGAAGAGGTCGGTGGTGTTCATGGTGTGAATCCATTGGTGAGGAAAGGGGATGGCGTTGGTTGGCTTGGCTCATTTGCCCCAGCTGTCTTTCAAGCCGACGGCACGGTTAAATACCAAATGACCGGCACGGTGTTCTGCGCGGTCTGCAACAAAGTAACCCAAGCGTTCAAACTGGAATTTATCGTCGGCTTTGGACTGCGCCAACGAAGGTTCGACATACGCCGTCATGGTCGTAAGGCTGTGCGGGTTGAGCACAGACAGGAAATCGCGTCCGCCTGCATCGGGGTGTGCTTCGCTGAACAATCGGTCATACAAACGCACCTCGGCTTGCAAACCGTCGGCCACACCGACCCAAGTGATGACACCTTTGGCCTTGACGCTGTCAGCACCGGCGCTGCCACTTTTCGTTTCAGGAAAAACACTGGCATGCACCTCGGTGACACGGCCATCGCTGTTTTTCAAGCAGCCAGTGCATTGAACGATGTAACCGGCCTTGAGGCGAACAATGCTCCCCGGTGTGACGCTGCCATCTGCACTTGTGACGGGTGGGCTGAGGCGCTTATAACCTTTGGGCGGCACTTCGGCGAAGTCATCGCGTTCTATCCACACTTCTTTGCCCATGGTGAATTGCCGTGCTGCGGGTTCGGGCTGACCTTCTGGCGAGTGTGGCAAAGCGGGCAGGGTGCAGGGCTCTGAATGGCCAGCACCAAATGCTTCGTCCCAGTTGGTCAATACCAGTTTCAACGGGTCTAACACCGCCATGGCCCGATGCGCTTTCAATTCCAAGTCTTCGCGCAGGCACCCTTCAAGCGTGCTGTAGTCGATCCAACTGTCCGATTTGGTCACGCCAATGCGGTCGGCAAACAATCGCAAGCTCTCAGGGGTGTAGCCGCGTCGGCGCAAACCCACGATGGTGGGCATGCGCGGATCATCCCATCCGCTGACATGGCCTTCACTGACCAATTGCGCAAGCTTGCGTTTGCTGGTGACCACGTAAGTCAAATTCAGCCGCGCAAATTCGTATTGTTTGGGCGGCGGTGAGGCCAACAGGCCGCCTTCAATCAATCGATCCATCAACCAGTCGTAAAACGGACGTTGGTCTTCAAACTCCAACGTACAAATGCTGTGTGTGATTTGTTCCAAGGCATCTTCGATGGGATGCGCAAAGGTGTACATGGGGTAGATGCACCAGGTGTCACCGGTGTGGTGGTGGGTGGCACGGCGAATGCGGTAGATGGCCGGGTCGCGCATGTTGATGTTGGGTGAAGCCATGTCGATCTTGGCGCGCAACACCGCTGCGCCATCGGCCAATTTGCCATCGCGCATCTCGCGAAAACGGTGGAGGTTGTCTGACGGAGTGCGGTTGCGAAACGGGCTGTTGATGCCGGGCTTGCCAAAGTCGCCACGGTTGTTGCGCATCTCTTCCGGTGTTTGCTCGTCCACATAGGCGTGTCCAGCCTCGATCAAGTGTTCGGCAGCGCGGTACATGAAGTCGAAATAGTCACTGGCTTGGTA
>JACCDP011575922.1_pt1 | contig 21369 bp, 23 predicted proteins | sample 7445841 | NCBI WGS metagenome assembly JACCDP01 (sample SAMN15323441, study PRJNA562643) | freshwater metagenome | isolation source: river surface water | place: USA:Blue River Watershed | collected 2017-08-17
CAGCGCCCGTCAATCACTGATTGCTGAATTACAAAACGCGCTATGGCGTGAATCGCTGGCTTTCGATTTCTTATGCCCCGCCGAACCGCACAGCTTGGCAGACATGCCAGCCAAAGCGACCTACTTGCTGTGGCGGCTTGCAGACCACCCAACTTCGTCACTGATTCACCACGCATGGCGAGCGCAATTGCACGAACTGCAACGCCCCTACCAAACCCTGCATGCTGACAAAGAAAATGTGTTGCAAAAAGCGGTATTTGCCTTGGCGAATGGCCAGCACTCTGCGCTCTCCAGACCGCCCATTGAAAGCCGTTGGCAAGGCGTGTGTGAGTGCTGCGCCGACCCTGCATGCGAACAACGCCTGTTCGGGCGTCTATTGCAAAGCTGAACTTGGCGGCGGCACCGGTGGTTGACCGGACACAAACAATTGCGCCGCATCGATCGCGTCATAGCGGTATTGCTGGCCACAAAAATCGCAACCCACTTCGATCAATTCGCGCTCAGCCAAGATGCTGTCGGCTTCATCGCGGCCCAGGCTTCGAATCATGGCACTCACGCGTTCGCGGTTGCACGAGCATACAAACCGTGGTGAATCTTGACCCGGCTCTGGTGCGAAATGTCGGACTTGTTCTTGCCAAAACAAACGGTGCAACACCTTGTCTGGCGCGAGTTGCAACAATTCATCGGCCGTCAAACTGTTGGCCAAGATGGCAATCCGGTTGTAGTCTTCGTTGCGGCCAATCGCGTCTTCCTCAGCCATGGTTTTGACCCCTGCCAAGTTCGCGATGCCCCCCATGGGCAAACGCTGAATCAACAAACCCGCAGCCACCTTGTCATTGGCGGCCAACACCAACGTGGTGTCGAGTTGTTCGCTTTGAAGCATGTAATGCGCCAACACATCACTGAATTTCTTCAACGGCTGCTTGTGGTCGTCATACAGCGACACCACGCCTTGGTAAGGTTGCTGGCCAGGCCGTCGCCCGATCGGGTCCAAAGTGATGGCACATCGCCCTAAGTTGTTCTGGTTAGCCATGTCTTCGAAGGGCATGCCGGGGGTGACTTCGCCCACGGTCTTGGCGGTGGATCGCAAACGCAAATCTGACTGCACTTCAACCACCGCCAGCTTGAGCGGCCCCTCGCCATGCAGCTGCAACACCAGCGCACCGTCAAACTTGATGTTGGCTTGCATCAACACAGCGGCGGCGGTCATTTCACCCAGCAAATGCCGCACGGCTGGCGGATAAGGACCCGTTTCTCGGTTGTCAGCGCGGCGGCGCAAGATGTCTTGCCAACTGTCGGTCAAACGCACCAACAAGCCACGCACCGGCAAACCTTCGAAGATGAACTTGTGCAATTCACTCATGCGATTTTTTTCAAACCTTGTTTGAACCGCACGGCGTTGCCCATGTAATGTTTGGCGCTCATGCGCAAGCCTTCGATTTGCTCGGGGGTGAGTTGTCGCACGACTTTGGCGGGTGTGCCCATGATCAAACTGCCGTCGGGAAATTCTTTGCCCTCGGTCACCACAGAGCCCGCACCCACCACGCAATGCTTGCCAATGCGCGCCCCATTGAGCACCACCGCGGCGATACCGATCAGGCTTTCATCTCCGATGGTGCAACCGTGCAACATCACTTGGTGCCCCACGGTGACATGCTTTCCCACCACCACAGGCAAATGGTTGTCTGCGTGAATGACCGCCAAATCTTGGATGTTGCTGCCCTCGCCAATGGTGATGGTTTCGGTGTCACCACGGATCACAGCGTTGAACCACACGCTGGTATGGGCATGCAAACTGACGGCCCCCATGACATGTGCGCTGTCTTCAACCCAAGCGCTGGGATGAATGTCAGGGGTGTGTTGATCGAGTTGGTAGATGGCCATGGGGTGTCCGTGCAGTGTTTCTACAATTGTAGGGATGGAATTGAGAACCGCTGCGCTGCGTGCATTGTGCGAACCTGACCCACGCACACAGGTGGCGGCGGTGCAGTCGCTGTGGGCTTCGCGTGACCATGACACGATTGAAACGCCCCGGGTGCTGCAAACACCGGCTGTCGCCTTGCCGGGACGCCCGGCAAAACCTTTGCTCAAACCGCCCCATCAAGTGCCGTCTCGGTCGGTGCACACGGCGCAGGGCTTGGCAGGTCTGGTGCATTCCATTTGCCACATTGAATTCAACGCGATCCATCTGGCGCTGGACGCCATTTGGCGGTTTGAAGGTCTGCCCGTCGCGTATTACCAAGATTGGCTGAAAGTCGCTTATGAGGAATCCACCCACTTTGTGTTGTTGAGCCAATTGTTGCAAAACATGGGCCACGCCTATGGCGACTTTGACGCGCACGATGGTTTGTGGCAAATGTGCGAGAAGACCGCCCATGATGTGGTGGCACGCATGGCGTTGGTGCCGCGCACACTGGAAGCGCGAGGACTCGACGCCACGCCGCTGATTCAAGCCAAATTGTGCTTGAGTGATTCGGTCCATGCCAAATCTTTGCAAGCTGTGCTGGACATCATTTTGCGAGATGAAATTGGTCATGTGGCCATCGGCAACCATTGGTACCGCTGGCTGTGTGAGCAACAACAGTTAGACCCGCTTGAGCACTATCCCTTGCTGGTGGAACGCTATGCAGCACCTCGGCTCAAGCCCCCGTTCAACAACGAAGCCCGCTTGCACGCCGGGTTCACGTCGCAAGAAATCGATTGGTTGTTGGCTCAGCGCCTGACCTAACCCCTGGGGTGGTGTTGCGCATGCAATTGCTTCAACCGCTCGCGCGCCACATGTGTGTAAATCGTGGTGGTCGAAATGTCAGCATGGCCTAACAACATTTGCACCGCACGCAAATCTGCGCCGTGGTTAAGCAAATGTGTGGCAAACGCATGGCGCAATGTGTGTGGCGACAGCGGCACACGGATGTCTGCTTGTAGCGCATATTTCTTGATCAGCATCCAAAACATCACCCGGCTCATGGCCACCCCGCGCTGGGTCACAAACACCGCAGGGCTGTGCTTGCCACCCAGCAACACGGCTCGCGATTGGGTCAAATAACGCTGCACCCAATCTTCCGCGTCTTCACCAAAAGGCACCAAGCGTTCCTTGTCGCCCTTGCCCGTGATTCGCAACACACCCTCGCGCATGTTCAATGACAACAACGGCAAGTTAACCAATTCACTGACACGCAAACCACTGGCATACAACAACTCCAGCATGGCGCGGTCACGCAGACCCAACGGGGTGTCAGTGTTTGGTGCATTCAGCAACGCTTCAACTTGCGATTCGGTCAGTGTTTCAGGCAAACGCAGCGGTTGCTTGGCTGACAGCAATTTCAATGTGGGGTCTTCCAGCAGGCGGTTGTCGCGCAGCGCCCAGCGATAAAACCTTCGGAACACGGTCATGCGCCGGTTGGCCGATGTGGCGCGTGTGTTGTCATGGCGGTGCGCAAAATACGCTTGCAGATCAGACTCGCTGGCTCGGGATAAATCGGTATGCTGGGTCAATAACCAACCCGCCAATGCATTCAAGTCACGTCGATAAGCAGCCAAGGTCAAGGCCGACAAACCATCTTCTAACCAGACACTGTCGATGAAGGCATCGATCAGTGGATCGATGGCGTCAGTCGAGCTTGAGTTTTTGCGCATCGACCACTTTCTTGTAGACCTCGTATTCGGCCTTGAGTTGCGCGGCAAATTCTGACGGGCTGTTGGCCACCACGCGAGAGCCGGTGGCTTCAATCCGCTTGATCACGGCCGGGTCTTGCAAGACTTTTCGCACGGCTGCATTGAGTTGCGCCACCAACGGCGCTGGCATGGCTTTGGGGCCCCAAATGCCATAGAGCGCAGGCCGGTTCACGGGCGCCATGCCCAGTTCTTTGAACGTGGGCACATCGGGCAGTTCAGCCACCCGTTCGGGCGCGGCCACCGCCAAGGCCACCAAGCGCTTGCCTTGGATGTGAGGCAACGCAGAAGGCAGGTTGTCAAAAATGATCGGCACCTGGCCACCCACCGTGTCGCGCAACGCAGGTCCGGCGCCTGCATACGGAATGTGCACCACAAATGTGTTGCTCAACTGTTTGAACAACTCCATTTGCAAATGCCCAATGCCGCCGGTACCAGAGGATGCGTAATCGTATCGCCCAGGTTTGGCTCGCAACTCTTTCAAAAAACCGGCCATGTCTTTGGCGGGAAACGAAGGGTGAATGGCGAGCACATTCGGTGTGGCCACCATGTTGATGACCGGCGTGAAATCGGTCAATGGCTTGTAAGCAATCGCTGGATTGATGGCTGGGTTGGTCGCCGCACTTGACGCCGTGGCCAAGCCCAAGGTGTAGCCATCGGGTACCGCGCGTGAAACCTCCAGTGCGCCGATCACGCCACCGCCACCGGCTTTGTTTTCAACCACCACGGGTTGTCCCAACGCTTTGCCCAACGGGTCTGCGACGATGCGGGCAATCAAATCGGTGCTGCCCCCCGGCGCAAAAGGCACCAACAAGCGAATGGGCTTAGACGGGTAGGTTTGCGCGAATGCGCTGCCCAGCATGCACACACAAGCCCATGCGAGCAGGGTTTTGACCATGCGTTGACTTGTCCAAAGTTTCATCAGACCACCACCGGTTCAGGTTCAAGCCGAATACCAAAACGTTCGTACACGCTGGTTTGTATCGCCTTGGCAAGCGTCACGACTTCGCCGCCGGTACAAGGACTGTCCCGCCCGCCTTTGTTGATGATCACCAACGCTTGCTTATCGTAAACCGCGGCATTGCCCACCGACTTGCCGCGCCAACCACAGGCGTCGATCAACCATGCCGCAGCGAGTTTGATGCTGCCATCACTCAGGTGGTAGTGCACCAGTTTCGGCTCACGCGCAATGATGTCCGCGCATTGTTCAGGGGACACAGTGGGGTTTTTGAAGAAACTGCCCGCGTTGCCGACCACCTCGGGGTTGGGCAATTTGGCGCGACGGATCTCACACACCCATTCAAAAATTTGCATCGGGCTGGGGTTGGCAATGCCATGCTGCTGCTGTTTTTTGGTGAGGTCGGCGTAACCCAAATCGGGCCTCCATTGTTTGGGCAATCGAAAACGCACCCGCGTGATCAAGGCGCGGCCCAACAGTCCCAGGTCACGCCGGTCAGCCGCCTGGTGCTTGAACACCGAATCCCTGTAACCAAAACCGCATTGCGCGGCGTTCAGCGTGAAATGCTGGCCGCTGTGCAAATCGACCGCATCGAGCGATTAAAAACGGTCTTGCAACTCCACGCCATAGGCCCCGATGTTTTGCACGGGCGAGGCGCCAACCGAACCGGGGATCATGGCCAAATTTTCCAAACCCGGCCAACCCTGTTGCAAGGTCCATTCCACCAAGTCGTGCCAATTTTCGCCGGCGGCCGCCTCCACGATCCAAGCCTTGTCATCCTGCGACACCAAGGTTTTCCCCAACAGTTCGACTTTGATGACCAGCGGCTTGATGTCACCCGTGATGACGATGTTGCTGCCGCCGCCCAACACGAAATGCGGTTCAAGTCGAACCGGGTCGGTCAGTAATTCCTCGACATCGGTCATGCTGCGCAAACGCAGCAAACGCTCAGCTTTGGCAGCGATGCCAAAGGTGTTGTGCGGTTGCAGGGGGACTTGTGTCTCGATAATCATGTCAGAATTGTCGCACCCTGAACTTACCAAGATTTGCCATGCCTTCTTTTGATACTGTGTGTGAAGCCGACGTGGTCGAAGTGAAAAACGGCGTTGAAAACACGGCCAAAGAAATCGCCACGCGGTTTGATTTCAAAGGCACCTCAGCCGCCATTGAATTCAAAGACAAGGAAATCACCTTGATTGGCGACAGCGATTTCCAATTGGCACAAATCGACGACATTCTTCGCAACAAATTGACCAAACGCAACGTGGACATCCGTTTTTTGGACAAAGGCGATGTGCAAAAAATGGGCGGCGACAAAGTCAAACAAATCGTGAAAGTACGCAATGGCATTGCCAGTGAAGACGCCAAAAAAATTCAACGCGTGATCAAAGACAGCAAGATGAAAGTTCAAGCCGCGATTCAAGGAGAAGCGGTGCGCGTGACTGGCGCCAAACGCGACGATTTGCAAGCGGCCATGGCCTTGATCCGCAAAGAGATGCCCGAGTTGCCGTTGAGCTTTGACAATTTCCGTGACTGATTGATGGGTGGTAATCGGGGTCAGACTCCAATTAACAAATTAATTGGAGTCTGACCCCGATTACCTGACCCCGATTACCACTCAGTTTTTACCGATGCGGCTTTCCTCGCCGCGGATCAACTTGGCCATGTTGGATTGATGCCGCCATATCAGCACCGCACTCATCAGCACCGCGGCCAACAACACGCGGTTGTCGACATACCAAACCACGCGGTGTCCCAAAAAATAATAGGCGGGCGCAAACACGGCGGAGGCCAAAGCAGCCAGTGATGAATAGCGCGTGAAAAACGCCACGATCAACCAAGTGGTCAAGGTTGCCAAACCCAACAAAGGCTCAATGCCAAACAACACCCCGGCCGCCGTGGCCACGCCTTTGCCCCCTTTGAAGCGGAAAAACACCGGCCAGACATGGCCCGCAAATGCCGCCAACGCCACCGCGGCCTGCGTCCCTTCTCCCAGGCCCCAAACAGCGCCATGCTGCGTCACCCACCACACGGGCAGCCAGCCCTTGACACCGTCCAGCAACAAGGTCAGCGCGGCCGCCAGTTTGTTGCCCGAGCGCAGCACATTGGTTGCACCCGGGTTGTGGCTGCCATAAGAGCGCGGATCGGCCAAGCCCATGATGCGACTGACCAACACCGCGAAAGACAAGGAACCCACCAGATACGCTGCGAGCGTTGCCAGCACGACGTTGACCCATTCGAAAGACAGCAACATGGGCATCAAATTGCGGGGTCGCGCATTTCCCAACGGATCGCGTCAATGGCGGCTAGCACCTCAGGCGACAACTGCTTGCCCCAGACGTCGATGTCTTCGTCCAACTGCCGAACAGAGGTGACACCGATGATGGTGCTGGCCACGCGCCACTGCGTGTAGCAAAACGCCAACGCCATTTCAGTCGGGGTCATGCCGTTGTCGCGGGCAAGTTGGTTGTATCGCTTGGCGGCAGCCAGCGCATCGGGGCGCGCCCAGCGCTGTTTGCGAACGCTTTCGTATTTGGTGATGCGCCCTTCTTGGGGCGCGTTGGCGCCCAAGAAACCCGACTCATCGTATTTGCCAGTCAACAAACCAAACGCCAACGGTGAATACGCCAACAACGACACGTTCAAACGGTGCATGGTTTCATCCAACCCGTTTTCAGGCACCCGGTTGACCAAGCAATAGGCGTTTTGCACGCTGACAATTCGCGGCAACTGGTGTTGTTCGGCCAGACGGACGAACTCGTGCACGCCATAAGGGGTTTCGTTTGACAGCCCGATGTAGCGCACCTTGCCGAGCTTGATCAGTTGGGCCAAGGCGTCCAATTGGTCATGAATGGAAGTGGTGGATTTTTCGTTTTTGGGTTCGTAATACACCCCCCCAAACATGGGCACATGGCGCTCGGGCCAGTGGATTTGGTAGAGGTCAATCACATCGGTTTGCAAGCGCTTGAGGCTGGCGTCGCATGAAGCCAGGATGTCCGCTGGGGTCATGCCTTCACCTGCGCGCACCCATGGCATGCCACGGGAAGGCCCTGCCACTTTGGAAGCCAGTACGATCTTTTGTCGCATGCCGGGTCGTTTGGACAGCCAATTGCCGATGTAGGTTTCGGTTTTGCCATACGACTCCGCTGTTGGCGGCACCGCGTAAATTTCTGCGGTATCCAAAAAATTGACCCCCCGCGCCACACTGTGGTCCATGATGGTGTGAGAGGTCGGCTCGTCGACTTGTTGCCCGAACGTCATGGTGCCCAAAGAAATCGGGGTGACATGCAAATCGCTTTGGCCCAAGCGAACAGGGGTGAGGTCAAGTTTTTTCATGGGTGCGAGTTTACGTGGGTCATTGTTGAGAATGTACAGCTTGCACCGCCCTAGACTACGCCAACCCGTTTTGCCCTAAACCAAGCCTCTCCCATGACCCGTTCAACCCCTCCCCTCACCGCCATCGTCACTGGCGCCGCCCGTGGCATCGGACTCGCCACCGCCCACTTGTTTTTGTCCAAAGGCTACCGGGTGGCCATGGTTGACCGAGACTCCGACGAATTACACAGGTCCACCCAGGGGTTGAACAACGCCTTGGCAGTGGTATGTGATGTCTCGCATGAACAGGCAGTGACTGAGATGGTGCACACCGTGACACAGTGGGCAAGCCGCATTGATGTCTTGGTCAACAACGCCGGTGTCGCCGTCTTCAGCCCCATCCAAGACACCAGTTTCGCGCGCTGGCGAGAAGTCATGAACACCAACTTGGACGGCGTGTTTTTGTGCTCGCAAGCGGTGTTGCCGGCGTTGCGCCAGACTCGCGGCAGCATTGTCAACATCGCCTCCATCTCGGGACTGCGCGCTTCCACCCTGCGCGCGGCTTATGGGACATCCAAGGCGGCGGTCATCCACCTGACCAAACAACAAGCCGCCGAGCTCGGTGAATGGGGCATTCGCGTGAATTGCGTGTCACCTGGCCCGGTCAACACCAAGTTGGCCGCTGCGGTTCACACACCCGCCATCGTCAACGCCTATCACGACGCGATTCCGCTCAACCGCTATGGCAGTGAACAAGAAATTGCCCGTGTCATCGTTTTTCTGGCGTCCGAAGAAGCCAGCTATCTCACGGGCCAAATGATCGCGGTCGATGGCGGGTTTGATGCCACTGGCGTGGGGTTGCCTGCGTTACGTGGATAAGGATTGGCCAGAGTTTTTCAAATCTAAGGTGCCAACTGCGCCTCGCGCAACCTGAGCACCCGCCTTTGCACCTTCCCGGTGGTCGTCATCGGTAACTGCTCAATGAACTCAATCTCCTTCGGGTACTCATAAGGCGCCAGCCATCCCCGCACATGTTGTTGCAATTGCCGCACCAAATCATCCGTCCCCACATGACCGGCTGACAACACCACATACGCTTTCACCAAGTTGCCGCGCTCGGCGTCGGGCTTGGGCACCACGGCAGCATTGGCGACGGCGGGGTGTTTGACCAAACAGTTTTCAATTTCACTCGGGCCAATGCGGTAGCCCGCCGACTTGAACACATCGTCAGCGCGACCTTGGTACCACAAATACCCCTGCGCATCGCGGGTGGCCAAGTCACCGGTTCGGCACCAGTCGCCGGTGTACTTTCGCTCGGTGGCCTCAGGCTGATTCCAATAGCCCAAAAAGAAAATCGGATCGGGGTCGCCATGCACATCACACCGATGCAACGCCACGTCACCGGGCACACCATCGGCGCATTCTTGGCCCTCCTCGTCAATCACTGCCACGCGATGACCGGGGTATGCACGGCCCATGCTGCCGGGCTTGGCGGGCCAGCCAACGCCGTCTGCGGTGTCACCATTCATTGCACAATTTCCGACGATGTAATTGATTTCGGTTTGCCCGAACATTTCATTCACCGTCACGCCCAATTCATCGCGGCAATAGGCAAACACCGCATCGCCAACCGCTTCGCCTGCGCTCATGATGGCTTGCAAATCCAACTGAAATTGGGACTGCGGCAAAGGATAAGCCTTCATCATGGCTTTCAACGCCGTGGGAAACAAAAACGTGTGGGTCACCCTGTGTTGTTGCATCAAGCTGAACGCAAGCTCTGCAGAAAACCTTCCCGACCAAGCCACCACTGGTCGACCGAAATACAACGTCGGCAACAGCGCATCCATCAGGCCGCCGGTCCATGTCCAATCGGCAGGTGACCACATGACGGCATGGCTGCCTGTGGGCAAATCTTCTGGCCCAAGGGCACCGTGACCCGAGGGCGAAAAGCCAAACCAGTTTTGGCTGCAGACGAACCCGCTCAGGTTGCCCATCAAGGCTTGGTGGGGAATCAAGGCGCCTTTGGGCGGTCCGGTCGTGCCGCTGGTGTAGATCAACACCGCCGCATCTGTGGCTTTGGTGCGAACCAACGGCCAAGGCGGCGCATGGCTGTGGTCTTGTTGCGCATCAAAAAAAACATCGCCGCAGTTTGGGTCCATGCCGACACACATTCGCAGTGCTGGGCATTGGGTTTTCAACCTGCTGACCGTGTCGGCAGATACCGCATCCACCACAGCCAACACCACGCCAGCGTCTTGCAAGCGATACAACAATGCCTCTGGACCAAACAATTGAGACAAGGGCACGGCCACCGCGCCCATTTGCAACACAGCCATGTAAGCCACCGCTGTTTCGAAACGCTGGGGCAACACCACCGCCACCCTGTCACCGGCTTTCACCCCCTGCAACGCCAGCACATGACTCAATGCATCCGCTGCGCTTTGCAACTGTGCAAAGCTGAACGCAACCCCTTGCGAAGCGTCTGTGTGATGCTGTACCACCGCGCTGGAGAAACGGTATGCGGGTGATGCGGCCCAACGACGCGAGCACACCTGCGCCATGTTGAAATGTTCAGGTACCGACCAGCGAAACTGGCTGTGCATGCGGGCATGGTTGTCTGATAAGCGACCGGCGGTCATCGGGTTCGTCCTTATGATTGGCCGAATGTACCAAGTTAAACACACCTCTCGCACGCGCTTCATCCCGTTGCGTCACCTCAACTACCACGTCCGCGAATGGGGCACACCCCGAGAAGGGGAATTGCCGTTGTTCATGGTGCATGGTTGGATGGATGTCAGTGCATCGTTCCAATTTGTGGTCGATGCCATGCAAGCGGACAGGCACATCATTGCACCGGATTGGCGCGGATACGGGTTGACCGATCCGGGCGACGTCGACACGTTTTGGTACCCAGATTACTTGGCTGATTTGGATGCGCTGATTGACCATTACCAACCCGATGGACAAATCGATTTGCTGGGACACAGCATGGGTGGCACAGTGGTTTGTATGTACGCCGGTATTCGCCCGCAACGCATTCGCCGATTGATCAACCTTGAAGGTTTTGGGCTGGCGGCGACGCGCCCTGCGCAAGCGCCGGGGCGGTATGCCAAATGGCTGAACGAGGTCAAAGCGGCGCGGGCCGGCGAACTGAATTTACGGGCCTATGCCAACAGCGAAGCGGTGGCGCAACGCTTGATCAAAACCAATCCCCGCTTGAGCGCGGACAAAGCGCAATGGCTGGCGCAACATTGGGCACGCCCGAACGCACAAGGGGAGTGGCACATCTTGGGGCACGCAGCCCACAAAGTGATCAACCCTTATTTGTTTCGGGTCGAAGAAATGTTGGCTTTGTATGAAAGCATCAGCGCGCCCGTGCTGAATGTCGAAGCCAGTCAAAACGATTTGGACAAGTGGTGGCAAGGCAAATACACCTTGCCTGAATTCCACGAACGACTCCAATCCATACGCGACTTGCGCAGCGTGACCATCGAAGACGCGGGTCACATGATGCACCACGATCAACCGCACATATTGGCACAGCACATCGAATCGTTTTTGCAGTTGCCATGAACCGCTTTGATGTGCTGATCATTGGCGCGGGCGCCGCTGGCTTGTTTTGCGCTGGCGTGGCGGCTCAACAAGGCCTGAAGGTGCTGTTGTTGGACCATTCGCCCAAAGTGGCTGAAAAAATCCGCATCTCGGGCGGTGGGCGCAGCAACTTCACCAACAAAGACATCGACATTCGCTCACCGCACACCCATTTCTTGGGCAACAACCCGGCGTTTGCCCGCAGCGCACTCAGCCGCTACACCGCACAAGATTTCATCTCGCTGGTGCAAAAGCATGGCATCGGTTTTCACGAAAAGCACAAAGGCCAATTGTTTTGTGACCGCAGTGCGCAAGACCTGATCGACCTGTTGTTGCGCGAATGCGATGCCGGCGCCATGGGCGGATCGGTCACCCGTTGGCAGCCCGCTAGCTTGCTGGGCTTGCAGTTCAGTGACAGTCCGCAAGCACATTACACGGCTCAAACCAGCCAAGGCGACGTGACCGCCTCTGCGGTGGTGGTGGCCACGGGCGGCTTGTCCATCCCCAAAATTGGCGCGACCGACTTGGGCTACCGGCTGGCTCGGCAATTTGGGTTGAACTTGATCGAGCCTCGACCCGCGCTGGTTCCGTTGACTTTTTCTGCCGCCGAATGGCAGCCTTACGTCGCTTTGGCCGGCCTGTCACTGCCGGTCACCGTCTCAACTGGCACTGGCAAATCCCCTGTTCGCTTTCACGAAGACCTGCTGTTCACGCACCGCGGCTTGTCTGGGCCTGCGGTGCTGCAAATTTCCAGCTATTGGCAACCCGACAGCGAGATCCGCCTCAACCTGTTGCCCGACACGGCGTTGGCGGCGGCGCTGATCAGCGCCAAGCAGTCCACCAAAAAGACCTTGCCCAATGCGCTGTCGGCTTGGTTGCCTGCAAGGGTCGCGGACACGTGGACAGCGGCTCAGCCCCCATGGCAGCGCAGTCTGCCAGACACCCCCGACAAAGCGCTTGAGCAACTCGCCAATGCATTGCAAGCTTGGGCGCTGACGCCCTCGGGCACAGAGGGCTATGCCAAGGCCGAGGTCACTGCCGGTGGCGTAGACACCCGGGATTTATCCCAACAAACCATGGAATCCAAGCAACCGGGGCTGTATTTCATTGGCGAAGTCGTCGATGTCACCGGTTGGCTGGGCGGCTACAACTTTCAATGGGCCTGGTCCAGCGCCCACGCCTGCGCAATGGGCTTGGCAGCCCGCCTCAAACCGCTATAATGTTGGATTTTCCGGCCACCCCCCGACAGCCCAAACCTCCGTTGGGGACCACCGCTTCGCAGGCGTTGAAGTCCGATCTTCTTCAGTTGCCATGCGTGCACATTTTTGAAAATTGTTGTCAATGACCACCATCCGTGTAAAAGAAAACGAACCTTTTGACGTGGCTTTGCGCCGCTTCAAGCGCACCATTGAAAAACTCGGTCTTTTGACCGACTTGCGCGCCCGTGAGTTCTATGAAAAACCCACTGCCGAGCGCAAACGCAAAAAAGCTGCCGCTGTCAAACGCCATTACAAGCGCGTTCGCAGCATGCAGTTGCCCAAAAAGCTCTACTGATTTGCCTCAGGCCCCGGCCTGACCAGGCTCGCCCGGCCCAGACCGCGCGGGCCTTTTTCATTTGCATTGGAGACACTGTCCATGAGCCTCAAGCACCAAATCACCGAAGACATGAAAACAGCCATGCGCGCCAAAGACAGCGCGCGACTTGGCACAATCCGCTTGCTTCAAGCGGCGATGAAACAAAAAGAAGTCGATGAACGGGTCGAACTCGACGACATCATGGTCATCGCCATCGTCGACAAATTGATCAAACAACGCAAAGACTCCGTGGCGGCCTACCAAAGCGCGGGGCGGCAAGATCTGGCAGACATTGAAAGCGCAGAAATGGCGGTGCTGCAAGCCTATCTGCCCCAGCGTTTGTCGGCCGAAGAAGTAAAGCAAGCCGTCAACGCCATCGTCGCGGAACTCGGCGCCAGCGGCCCCGGTGACATGGGCAAAGTCATGGCTGCGGTCAAGGCCCAACTGGCTGGCAAAGCGGACATGGGCGAAGTCAGTGCAGCGGTCAAGGCGGCACTGAGCCAATGACCCCCATCCATCACCCGCCCATGCCTGATGAACGGCATGGGGTTCGTGCCTAAAATCCCCTTTCACCGCCGCGTTGCTTTCAGCACGCCACCCCCGCCAACCCATTCCAGCAAACACCGTGGCCGATTCCTCTGTTTATTTGCGCATAGATCACGTCACCAAGCGTTTTGGCGAAACCGTCGCGGTCAATGACGTCAGTTTGGGCATTGAGCGTGGCGAAATTTTTGCCCTGCTGGGCTCTTCGGGTTGTGGCAAGTCCACGTTGCTGCGGGTGCTGTCTGGCTTTGAAACGCCCACCAGCGGCCGCGTCTGGTTAGATGGCAAAGACGTGACCGATTTGCCGCCCTACGAGCGCCCAATGAACATGATGTTTCAGTCATACGCCTTGTTTCCGCACTTGAATGTGTGGGAAAACGTGGCCTTTGGCTTGAAACGCGACGGTGTTGCCAAAGCGGAAATTCAACAGCGGGTAGAAGACATGTTGCAACTGGTGCAGTTGCAAAAGTTTGCCAAGCGCAGCCCTCACCAACTGTCTGGGGGGCAACAGCAGCGTGTGGCCTTGGCACGCAGTTTGGTCAAACGCCCCCAACTTTTGTTGTTGGATGAACCGCTGGGCGCGCTGGACAAAAAATTGCGTGAAGAAACCCAAGTGGAATTGGTGAACATCATCAAGCAAGTGGGTGTGACTTGCGTCATGGTCACGCACGACCAAGACGAAGCCATGACCATGGCTGACCGAATCGCTGTCATGAGCGAAGGCCGTTTCCTGCAAGTGGGCGCGCCCAGCGAAGTCTACGAATACCCCAACTGTCGTTTCGTGGCGGATTTCGTGGGCAACGTCAATTTGCTGGATGGTGAGTTGACTGGCGATGAGCCTGATCACGCATTGGTCAGCAGCGCGGCCTGTCAATTCCGGGTGGGCCATGGCATCTCCGGCCATTTGGGCATGCCCGTCACTGTGGCGTTGCGGCCAGAAAAAATCTTGCTGAGCTTGCAGCAACCAACGCAAGCTTTCAACACAGTGTCGTGCTCGGTACACAGCCTGTCATACTTTGGCAGCTACACCAGTTACCACTTGAAAATGGCCCACGGCCAGATGTTGCAAGCATGGGTGACCAACACCGACCGTCACCACGAAAACATTGAAATTGGCCAACAACTGTGGGCCCACTGGCAAGACAACGCCATGGTGGTGTTGGACCGCTAAGCGCTCAAGCGCCAGCGACTTTCATGCGGTTGACCAGCACCGAACCGATGGTTTTGGCGCCGTAGTTGTAGGCGTCAGAACCAATGGCATCGATGCCCATCAACATGTCTTTCATGTTCCCGGCGATGGTGATTTCTTGCACAGGGTAAGCAATCTCACCTTTTTCTACCCAAAAACCGCTCGCGCCGCGAGAGTAGTCGCCAGTGACGTAATTGATGCCTTGCCCCATGAGTTCAATGACGAACAAACCTGTGCCCAATTTTTTCAACATGGCTTTGAGGTCATCTTCGCCGCGGGTGTGTGTGGAGCGCATGACCAAATTGTGAGAGCCGCCCGAGTTGCCCGTGGTTTGCATGCCAAGTTTGCGTGCGGAATAGCTGCTGAGGAAATAGCCTTGGACCTGGCCATCGCGGATGATGTCGCGCGGCTGGGTTTTGACGCCTTCATCATCAAAGGGCGAACTGCCCTTGCCACGCATCACAAACGGGTCTTCATGCACTTGTATGTGGGCAGGCAACACTTGCTTGCCAAGCGAGTCCAATAAAAAACTGCTTTTGCGATAGAGCGCGCCACCGCTGAGCGCATGCACCAGACCACCCAACAGACCCGCGGCCAAAGGGGACTCAAACAACACCGGGCAACTGACCGTGCGGATTTTGCGGGCATGCAAACGGCTGAGTGCGCGTTCTGCGGCATAACGGCCAACCACTTCCGGGGACGCCAACTCATTCGGGTGCCGCATCGAGCTGTACCACGCATCGCGCTGCATGTCCTCGCCCGTGCCAGCGATGGGCGCCACCGACACACTGTGCCGTGAGCTGGCGTAACCGCCTCTGAAGCCATGCGTGTGTGCGCTGAAAAAATGGCTTTGCTGCGCAGACACCGCCGCGCCTTCGCTGTTGGTGATGCCTGCATCGGTTTGCAGCGCCGCCGACTCGCAACGCAATGCCAACTGGGCGGCTTGCTCGCTGGTGATGTCCCAAGGATGGAACAAATCCAAATCGGGCTGCTGCTGGGCGATGCGTTCTTCTTCTGGCAACCCCGCCATCGGGTCCTCTGCCGTGAAACGGGCGATGTCAAACGCGGCTTGCACCGTGCGTTCTATGGCAGCTTCGGAAAAATCCGAGGTGCTGGCATTGCCGCGACGGTTGCCGACATAAACCGTGACGCCCAAGGATTTATCGCGGTTTCGTTCAACGTTTTCGAGCTCGCCTTTGCGAACCGACACGCTCAAACCGCAGCCCTCAGAAGCTTGGGCGGCGGCATCGGTGGCGCCAAGCCGTTTAGCGTGGTTCAGTGCGCTGTCAACCAAGGCTTCGAATTGGGCGCGGCTGTGGCTGAATCCGGGCAAGGGTTTGTCGTGGGTGGTCGGGGGCATTGAATAGGGTTTCATATCGAGGGCTATGATACTTGCCACACCATTACCCCCACGCCATGTCACGCAAACCCACCAAAGGTTATTACGTCAAAGGTCATTTTGTTGCCGAGGGCAGCGACCTCGATCTTGAGCTCAAGCGCGAACTCAAGGGCACTGACAGTTCCAGCAAAACCGACCTCAAACGCGAAAGTCTTGAGCTGCAAAAGCTCGGTGAAGACTTGTTGCAACTGCGCTATGACGCCATGCAACAACTGGTGGCGCAACAGCACGTGCCCGAACTGTTATTTGAAGCCATTCGCGACGCAAAAAAAATCACCAACTTTGAAGGCCTGCGCCGTCAAATGCAATTTGTGGGCAAGCTCATGCGCAAGTTAGACGAGACCCAAGTTCAAGCCATACGCGATGCGCTTGATGTCCAACACAACGGCAGCGCCGAAGAAACCCTGGCGCTTCACATGAGCGAGCATTGGCGCGACCGCTTACTGAAAGACGACACGGCATTGGCCGACTGGCTGGCGGCACACCCCGACACTGACAGCCAGCAATTGCGCGCCTTGATCCGTCAAGCCAGAAAAGACGGTTTGCCCGACAAAACCGCGGTTTCACAAGGCGCTTTTCCCAGACAAGGCCGCGCCTATCGGGATATTTTCAAAATCGTGCGCGATCAACTTTCCGCGCAAAAGGTCGCCCCCGAATGAATGCTGATCCCTCGCTTGAACCTGTTCGCATTGGCATTGTGTCCATCAGTGACCGAGCGTCCAACGGCACCTATGAAGACAAAGGATTGCCTGCGCTGCGCGAATGGTTGGCACAAGCCCTGCACAACCCTTTGCAGTTTGAAGCCCGCTTGATTCCCGATGAGCAAGCACGCATCAGCCAAACCTTGATTGAACTTGTTGATGCCGGTTGCAGTTTGGTGCTGACCACGGGGGGCACGGGTCCTGCCGTTCGAGATGTGACGCCAGAGGCCACACTGGCCGTGGCGCACAAAGACATGCCCGGGTTCGGCGAACAAATGCGTCAAATCAGCTTGCACTTCGTGCCCACCGCCATCCTGTCAAGGCAAGTCGCTGTCATTCGTGGCCAGAGTTTGATCATCAATTTGCCGGGCCAACCCAAATCCATCACCGAAACCTTGGGTGGCTTGAAAGATGCCCAAGGTGCCACAGTGGTTGACGGTATTTTCGCGGCGGTGCCTTATTGCATCGACTTGATTGGCGGGCCGTACTTGCAAACACGTGACGCGTTTTGCAAAGCATTCAGACCCAAAACCGCGCAAAGACCGTATCCCGCGAACGCGTGAGCTCAGGTCTTCTCCAAGTGAAAAGCCACTTGGTGGATGTCAAAGTACATTTTTTCAAAAAACAATTCGCAAGACGCAGAACCACTGCCCACCAAATGCAAATTGGCCGACAGCGGGCTGTCCAAGAAAGCGTCTTCGGGTGAGAACTGCAAGGTCGAGAACACGTATTGCTCCAACGACCTCAAAAACACCACAAATCCCGGCACCTTGAGTTGCGCCGGGTCTTCACAAACCATCCACCAATGAGAATGGAATTGGTTGGGCGCAAACAGTTGCAAACTCACCAAGCAATCGCGCACCATCAAACCGTATTGCTCGATGCTGAACGACAAATCGGCGCGGTAGGCGCCATCGGGCAATTGGTTGAACACCATGCTGTGGGGATGCAATTTGATGAAAGCCGACATGTTGGAAAGATCGGATGAAGTTGGGCGGGCTTGACCGTCAGCGGTCAGTCGATCAACTTGTTGAGCTTTTCGATGTCTGCATGCACAGTTGTTTTGGCTGCATCCATTGGCACGCAATCAACACCATTGACGTCGCCCTTGGACAATTTCTCCAAGGCTTGCCAAAGCATGGCAATTTGCTTGTCTTGCTCGGCGGTGTAGTCGATCAACCCGCGAATGGCTTGGCTCAAGGGGTCGTCGTTTTGCGTGACGCCATAGGCTGAAAAACCCATTTTCGAAGCGACTTGCTCGCGCACTGCATCGGTTTGCGCTTCGATGATCCGCGCCGGGTTGCCCACGGCTGTGGCATTGGCCGGCACAGGCTTGGTGACCACGGCGTTGCTGCCGATTTTTGCGCCATCGCCCACGGTGAAACCACCGAGCACTTTCGCGCCCGCACCCACCACCACATTGCGCCCCAAGGTGGGATGGCGTTTGGCGCCTTTGTACAGCGATGTACCGCCCAGCGTGACGCCTTGGTAAATGGTGCATCCGTCGCCGATTTCGGCGGTTTCACCGACCACCACGCCCATGGCATGGTCGAAAAACACCCCATGCCCAATGACAGCTGCAGGATGAATTTCGATGCCTGTCAAAAAACGTGACATGTGGGAGATAAACCGGCCCAGCCATTTCAATCCCAAGCCCCAGCACGAATGTGCCATTCGGTGCAACACCACGGCATGCAAACCGGGATAGCAGGTCAACACCTCAAACCCGCTGCGCGCAGCAGGATCACGGTCCAAGATGGTTTGAATGTCTGAGCGGATTCTGGAAAACATGCAAAGAGTCTAACTTTTTCGATCGGCGGCCTGCGCCATCGCCTTGGCAATTCCCCGAAGAATATGGACCTCCTCTTCGGTCAAACCGGCACGGTTGAACAATTGATTCAATCGCGGCATCAGTTTTTTGGGGGCCTGCGGGTCTAGAAACCCGATGTCGGTCAGCGACTGTTGCCAATGCGACAACAAGCCGGCGATTTGACCCGCGTCGGCGTGAAGGCTGGGCACCACCGCATCCTGCACCGTGAACCCACCGAGTGCCAAGCGCCATTCATAAGCAATCACCTGCACCGCACTGGCCAAATTCAAAGAACCAAACGACGGGTCGGTGGGAATGCTCAACGCCACATGGCAACGGTAAACGTCTTCATTTTTCATCCCAAATCGCTCTGAGCCAAACAAGAAAGCCATGCCGCCCACCGACTCTTGCGGCTTGGGCCATTGCGCGAAATGCGCACGCGGCGTGCGCGTGGGCGGTCCGAAATCGCGTGGGGTCATGGCGGTTGCGCAAAGGTGCGTCATGCCATCGAGTGCCTCGTCGAGCGTGTCCACCATGCGCGCCTTTTCCAGCACATTCAGTGCGCCGCTGGCACGCTGTATGGTCTCTTCGCGCCGCAGCACATTGGCCCAGCGTGGTTTGACCAGCACCAAGTCGTCAAAGCCCATGACACGCATGGCGCGTGCGGTCGCACCGACATTGCCGGCGTGGCTGGTTTCAATCAGGATGAAGCGCGTTTGCATGGGACTAAAATAGCCCTATTGTCGCCGCCCGCTCTGTCGGGCGTGTTTTTTTGCTGATAGACGCTGCTTGTTCGCGTTCAACACAGGCTTGCTGATCCTCCCCCATGTCCACCGCCTCATCCTCCTCCATCCATCCCATGCTCAACATCGCCATCAAGGCGGCACGGGCAGCGGGCACCCTCATCAACCGCGCAGCACTGGATGTGGAATCGGTCCGGGTTTCCAAAAAAATGGAAAACGACTTTGTCACCGAAGTCGATCAGGCCAGCGAAAACACCATCATTGAAACTTTGCTCAACGCTTACCCGGACCACGGCATCCTGGCCGAAGAGTCAGGTCGCACGCACGGCAACCCAAACGCTGAACACCTGTGGATCATCGACCCGTTGGACGGCACCACCAATTTCATCCACGGCTTTCCGTTTTACTGCGTCAGCATCGCCTTGCAAAGCCGTGGCCGCTTGGAGCAAGCCGTGGTTTACGACCCCACGCGCAACGATTTGTTCACATCCACGCGCGGACGCGGCGCTTTTCTCAACGACCGTCGCCTGCGCGTGAGCAAACGCATCCGCATGAAGGAATGCCTCATCAGCACGGGCTTTCCGTTTCGTGACGGCGACGACTTTCATGCTTACTTGAGCATGATGTCCGAGGTCATGACCCGCACGGCTGGTTTGCGTCGCCCAGGAGCGGCCGCGCTGGACTTGGCCTATGTCGCCGCCGGATTCAGTGATGGTTTTTTTGAAACCGGTCTACACCCTTGGGACATGGCAGCCGGTGCGCTGTTGGTCACCGAAGCAGGTGGGCTGGTGGGCAACTTCACAGGCGAGGCAGATTTTTTGCACCAACGCGAATGCTTGGCTGCCAACCCCAAAATTTACGGTCAACTTGTCACACTCTTGCAACCCTATTCCAAATTTGCAGGTGTGGCTGACAAAGTCGTCGCAGCGCAAGCGATTGCCGAGGTCAGCAAAGTCATCGACGCAGGCAAATAAATCTCAACACGCGTTGTGTGACCATGGCAGACACATCAATGCACACCCCCATGATGGTCCAGTACCTGGGCCTGAAAGCAGATTTTCCAAACACGCTGCTGTTTTATCGCATGGGCGATTTTTACGAACTGTTTTTTGACGACGCAGAAAAAGCCGCTCGACTGCTCGACATCACCTTGACCCAACGCGGGCAATCGGCTGGTCAACCGGTGGTCATGGCAGGTGTGCCGTTTCATTCAGTGGACAGCTATTTGTCGCGCCTGATCAAGCTTGGTGAATCGGTGGCCATCTGCGAACAAGTCGGTGAAGTCGGTGGCAAAGGTCCGGTCGAGCGCAAAGTGGTTCGCGTGGTCACGCCCGGCACCTTGACCGATGCCGAATTGCTGCATGACAAATCCGAAGCCTATGTGCTGGCAGTGCATGCAAGCGAACGTGCCGGCAAGCTGCAAGGTTGCGGGTTGGCATGGCTGAGCGTGACCGAAGGTGAACTGCGTTTGGCCGAATGTTCGGCCGATCAATTGCCTGCGTGGATTGCGCGCATTTCACCCAGCGAAGTGATTTTCAGCAGCGACCTGCCCTCGCATTTGCTGCCCTTGCTGTCTGGCGTGAACGTCAAGTCTGAGCGGCCATCGTGGGCATTTGACAGTGCCTTGGGCCAGCGCAAATTGCTCGAACAACTGCATGCGGCCACATTGGAAGCCTGGCAAGCGCAAGATTTGGTGCAAGCCCACGCGGCCGCCTCCGCTTTGCTGGCCTATGCGGAACATACGCAAGGGCGCAGCCTCACCCATGTGCAAACACTGCGGGTCGAGCGCAACGAAGAACGCATAGATTTACCCGCCACCACGCGGCGCAATCTGGAGCTGACGCAAACGCTCAGAGGTGAAGACAGCCCGCCA
>JACCDP010428262.1_pt1 | contig 21366 bp, 16 predicted proteins | sample 7445841 | NCBI WGS metagenome assembly JACCDP01 (sample SAMN15323441, study PRJNA562643) | freshwater metagenome | isolation source: river surface water | place: USA:Blue River Watershed | collected 2017-08-17
ACTAATACATCACTTCGCATTCTTATTTTAACAGAATCATTAAATATACTTTTAAATTTCGCGCAAGCCTGATTAAAAGATATTCTATTTATACTAACAGGGTAATTGTAATACCTAGCTATGGAAATTCCAGAATTACCTATAATTAAATAATGCCCTGCTAAAAGTCGATTTATGTCTTTAAACCAAGTTTGAGTTGTCTCAGCTCCTAAAGTATTTCGTACATAATTGGCAATTTGACTATAATTAGGTTGATTTAATCCATCTTTATACTTAAGTATGGCTTTGCATTCGGAGGAAAAAATAAACTCATTTTTTTCATAATGGTAAACAAATGGTTTAACTCCAAATCTATCTCTTGAGCAAAAAAGTATATTCTTTATTTTGTCATAAATAGCAAAAGACCACATCCCATTAAAATATTGCAAGCAATTAACACCATATCTTTTATAATAATGTAGCAATACTTCTGTATCACCATTAGTCTGAAATATTTCCCCCTCCTTCTCAAGTGATTTTTTTAATTCTATATAATTGTAAATCTCCCCGTTATAAATTATTGTATAATTACCATTATCAATTGTAAAAGGTTGATTACTCTTGTCTGAAAGATCAATAATTGACAATCTCACATGACCAAATATCAATGAATTATTAATCAAGTCAATATTACTATAATCGGGACCCCTATGCTTAATGGTGTTAATAGCATTATTAGCTTTCCCTAAATCAACAGGACTACCACTTAAACTGTAAACTCCGAAAATACCACACATTTAGAATTTATTATTATTTTAAATAATTAAGGGTTATCAAAATATCATCACACGTAAATCATTTCTAATAGTTAGTCGGGACTACAAAAATTTAAGAAAATTGTGTTAGGCTGCAACATATCTTTTAATCCAACAAATTCTTTGTGATTCACCAATAGTACTATTATATCTGATTTTTTTATTGCGTCTTTCAGGTCACTTAATATAACAGTATCGTGTTTTTTTATATTTGGATCAACTACCTCGACGGTATAATTCTCTTTTAGAAGATCTAACACAATACTAAGCGCTGGCGACTCACGAATATCATCAATATCAGGTTTGAAGGACAATCCTAAACATGTTATAAATGGACCAGAAGCATTTCGCGCTCTATATTTTTCAGCAACACGCATTATATTTTTTACGACCCATTTAGACTTATAATCATTTACTAACCTTGCTGTTTTAATCAATGGAGTTTCATTTGGATTTCTAGCAACAATAAACCATGGATCTACAGCTATACAATGACCACCAACTCCTGAACCAGGACTAAGAATGTTGACCCTAGGATGCCTATTAGCTAAATTAATTAAATCCCAAACATTTATTCCTTCTTTATCACATACAATAGATAACTCATTTGCAAAAGCGATATTTACATCTCTAAAACTATTCTCAGTAAGCTTACACATCTCAGCAGTACGTGAGTCAGTTTCAAGCACTTTTCCTTTAACAAAGTCCCGATAAAAGGATGAAATCAATTTAGTTGACTCTGGATTAATTCCTCCAACAATTCTATCATTATTTACTAATTCGTATATTATGTTACCAGGTACTACTCTTTCAGGACAATACGCAATATGTATTCCAGAAATATCAACATTACATATAGATAGTATTTCCGCTACTTTTTCAGTAGTCCCGACAGGCGAGGTCGATTCTAATATTATCAAGTCCCCTTTTTTTAACAATTTTGATATTGATTTTGTCGCAGAAATAATAAAATCAATATTAGGTAAATTTGATACCTTATAGAACGGAGTAGGAACACAAATTATATAAATATCACTAACTTCGGGAGTTAATGAAGCTTTAAGATAACCATCCCTCACTGATTCAAATACTATATTTTCAAGCCCAGGCTCAACAATGTGAATTTCACCTCTATTAATACAATCAACTGTATCTTCATTAATATCTACTCCCAATACATGGTATTTATTTTTAGCTAAAATAGCACAGGTTGGTAGACCAATATACCCTAATCCAAGAACACATACTTTTGATTTAGACATTTTTTAAAGATTTTACTTTTTTATAGATAATTTCACTTGCATTGCCATTACCGTATGGATTGACAGAATTCGACATTGCCGAATACTCTGTTTCAGATTCGATCAATTTACTAACCCATTCTATTATACGTGATTTATCAGAACCAACTAATCTAACATTGCCACTCAGCACAGCTTCGGGGCGTTCAGTAGTTTGCCTCATTACTAAAACTGGTTTTCCTAAGCTAGGAGCTTCTTCCTGAATACCGCCGCTGTCAGTTAAAACCAAAAATGAATGCTTTAACAAATAAACAAATGGCTCATAATCAAGAGGTGGAATTAGATGTACATTTACAATATCACTCAGTATTGTATAAACTGGACTTTGAACACTTGGATTCAAATGCACAGGATAAACGAAATGAATTTCTGGAAAAGAAAAAGCCAACTCCCGAATTGCTTCACAAATTTGTATAAAAGAATTTCCAAAATTTTCTCTTCTATGACCAGTAATAAGAATAAATCTATTTTTTTGCCAATTGAACTTTAAATTTGAATTAATAATATTTAAAATATTATTTTTTACAAAATAATCAGAACTTATTTTATTCAAAACCCAGAACAGAGAATCAATTACTGTATTTCCAGAAACAATAATTTTAGAATCATCTATACCTTCTTTAATTAGATTCAACTTACTTCTTTCTGTAGGCGAGAAATGCAAATATGCTATCCTACTAACCAATTGGCGATTCGCTTCTTCTGGAAAAGGCGAATAAATATCAAAGGTTCTGAGGCCAGATTCAATGTGAACAATTTTACAATTTTCATAATAAGCAGCTAATGAAGATGCAAACATAGTAGTAGTATCGCCATGAACAAATATATAATCAGGAGAAACAGATTTAATTACCTCTCGCATTCCTAAAAGAACATTAGATGTTAAAGTAAATAAATCCTGATTAGGTTTCATTATATTAAGATCAAAATCAGGAACTATGTTAAATATACGTAGAACTTGATCCAACATCTCACGATGCTGTCCTGAAATACATAATAATGTATCAAATGAATTTTGATCATTCTTGAACCTGTGGTATAGGGGAGCCATTTTAATAGCCTCAGGCCTTGTGCCAAAAACAAATAAAAGCTTAGTTTTCATTTTTCCTTACGATTAAAAGAATTTTGAGAGTCATTAGTATTACAAGGGAATATGATACAACAAAAATAAATTCTCGCTGAAATAAAATAAGAGCGAAGCCAATTGAAGAAACATAATATCTCCCTCTAAAAAAACTGAAAAATAATATTAATAATACAATATAATAAGGCAATGAAACAAATATTCCAAAATTGAGAAGAGGCATTAACGGATTTGAGCCTACTACACCATAGTCAATAACTATATTGTCAAAATTAAACCTTATTGGCATTCCTAATAATATCACGGAAGGATTATCGGTAATATATGACAGCGCATTAAAAAAGAAAAGAGACCTATTATCGCCAGGAAATAAATAAGAGTTTTCAGTTTGAAACCTATCCAAAAAAAGAACAGATACAGCTTCTATAGCGCCGGAGTATGATAAAACAAAAACAATAGCTGAAAATGAAATAAAACTAAATATCATTTTCAGAATATTTTTTAAAGACGGTCTTAAATTAATAACTGAAACAAAATAAAAAAAGAGAAAAATAACATGCGCGACACTTAAAGTTATAAGTCCCAAAATTAAAATAACTATAGTCTTCTTTTGATTTAAATAAAGTAAATGTCGCATAAAGCATATGGCACAAATAAAAAAACTTAATGCCCCTGGCTCATCATAAATCCCAGATGGTCTAATGTAATTACCCCAACGCAAATTCGTTAGTGTTGTCAGAAATAAATAATTTTCAAGTCCATTTGGGTTTTTAAACACATACAAAGGCTGGCCGAAATAAAATGCATAAAAAAATCCTAAAACAGCGCCAATAACAATCACTAGAATAATATTAGTAGACAATTCTACAAATTTTATAATTTCACATTTACTAGCAGTTAATGTAAAATATAATGAGGTCAAAAGAAAAAAGGGTAAAGTAATATATCCAATATCACTGTGATATAGTGCTAAAAAACCTGTAATAAAAATAAAATAAACTGACGTGTAAAAAAATACATTAAGGTTCTTTACCCGTTTATTATAATTAAAATATAAGCTCGAAATAAAAAATAAAAATGTAACAATAGTACTAAAGCCCCTGATAGGAGAAAATATTGGGCTTATTAAAATTAATCCTATAATAGCTAACGTCAGAGATAAGAATTTACTAGAGATATTTTTTTTTGACAAGATCATTTTTCCCTATTTTTTATCCTCTTTTTAAAGGTTTTAAAACCAAAAAGTAATTAGATTTATAGGAAATATGATATCGTCCTTCTTTGACCAAGTCTAGAATATATTTAATATGAGGATCATTTGAATAATTTTGAAACTCAATTTTTTTCCAACTAGAGTTCTCAATATTAAACAAAGGCAAAATAATTGCACCAATTTTTTCATTACTTTGAAATGTTTCATTTAATTTATCCCTGAAATAATTTATATCGAGATATGTAGGCCAGGGATAATCAAAAACTCCGTCTTGTTGAAGGATATAATTAAACATAGAACACTGACCGAGACATAATACTTTTTCATCTTCTTTTTTATTCTTTACTAACCAAGTAACTAATTGCCTTACCTCAACAGCTTTATTGTTACTTGTTTTAATATTTTCGAACCCAACACTTTCAATAGCATAGTCTAAATTAAAAATATTATAATCCCTATATGGAAAGTTTGTATAATTCCTTAGCGTAAGTATAAAAATCGGCAGTATAGTTATCTTAGTTATACTAATCAAAAAAGAACTCAATGCCTTATCAAATCTAAATCTCTGAAGTTCACTTTTTCTGTATAGAAGTATTAGAGAAGGGGCAACTAAAGGAAATGTAAGCGGCAATTTTTTTTCAAATGAATTTGATCCGACAGGAAATAAAAGAAAAAGTGTAATTAGGAAAAAATAAACCGTCCGATCATCTTTCAAATTTTTAGTATATCTCAAACTCAAAAGAAGTATAGTAATAATTAGCCCACTAACCAGATAAATATTTAAAAATTGACTCTGAATATTATTCAACATTAAGCCAAATAGAACAAACGAATTGTCGAAAGGTAGAATTACAAAAACTAAAAGACCTGCAAATAAAATATATAAAATTATTTTTTTGTAAAAAGAAGATAAATACTTAACTGAAAAATAATATGTGAAAAAGCTCAGTGAAACAATCAAAATAATTCTTAAGTATCCCCTGAACCAATAAAATAGCTGATCAGAAATTTTGTAGTTATTGCTTTCTATCAAAGAATATGACCCTTTTGAAGGGAATTCAGGTGCAATTAGTTTTAAAAATGTATTTAATATAGTTTCATAAAATAAAAGCAGATACTGGCCTGAATTACTAAATAAATATAATGATAGTTGAACAAAAATAAAGCCTGTAATTAACGCTAAAAATCTTCTTGAATTCCAATGTTTATTGTCTTCAGAAAGAATAAAAAATAAAATAAATACAAATAAAGCAAGAGTAAATCTGCTGTATATAACTAAAAAAGATAAAGAACCTATAGTAAAATAATTTAGATAATTCCTATTTTTTTGATATGTAATATTCGTTAATATCAAAAATATTAACGAAACAGGCAACAAAGGAACTAAATCATAATTAATAATAGGAAAAAGATTTACAGAGCCGAAAAGAAAATAAGTTAAAAATGTCAAAATAAGGGGGAGCACTCTTTCACCATATATATTTACCAAACTAAAATGTATAATTATAAAAATAATAATATGGATAAGATATGCACCAAAGCGAGCCAACTGCAGAGATGGCTTGCCAATTAAATCTAGCCATTTAGATCCCAGTAAATCACTGCCAATCCAATAAAAACTTGGGCCAGATTCATTTAATGAGTTGAGACTAATTCGAGTTTGCGAATATAAAAAAAAACCAGTGTCAGATAAATCAAGACCAAATTTTGAAAAAAAATAGCTAATTGGCAGTGATACAAAAGAAAAAACAAAAACGAATAAAATTGAGTATTTTGTTGTGTTTAAATTATTTATTAAATAAAATTTAGACTTCATTTTCAAAATATTCCTTGATTTTTCTACAGATATAAATAATCTCATCTTCACATAGCGTTTGATAAAAAGGTAATCTTAATAAACTGTCACTATAAAAATCGGCATTTATTAGCTCCTTACCTTCGTATACGCTTGAAAAATAATTACTTTTATGAAGACTTATATAATGAAATACAGCTTGTATATTGTATTTTTTTAAATGTTCAACAAGCTTAGTCCGTTGAATTAAATCCTTGCAAATAATATAGAACATATGAGCATTATTTGTCGCATAATCAGGGACAAAAGGTAACCTTAATTTACCCTCTCGTTTAAGTATGAATAATTCATCATTGTACTTACTCCATATAGACTTTCGAACTGATTGTATTATCGAAATATTCTCAAGCTGAGCAAACAAAAATGCAGATATGATATCTGAAGGAAGAAAAGAAGATCCTATATCAACCCAGCCATATTTATCAACACTTCCACGAAAAAAAGCAGATCGATTGGTACCCTTCTCCCAAATTATTTCAGAACGATCAAAAAACCTTTCGTCATTAATAATTAGAAGACCGCCTTCACCAGATATTATATTTTTAGTTTCATGAAAACTAAAAGCAGCTAAATGACCAATGCTCCCTAACCGTACTTTTTCCCCATTATTTTTAAGATAAAAGCTATCGATTGCTTGTGCAGCATCTTCAATAACAAATAAATTATATTTTTCAGCAACTTCCATTATTTGCGTCATTTCACATGAAATACCTGCATAATGAACCACAACTATTGCCTTTGTCTTCGCAGTGATTAAATTTTCGATTTTTGAAGCGTCGATATTAGGATTTTCAGACATTGAGTCTGCGAAAACAACTTTAGCACCCCGCAAAACAAAAGCATTTGCTGTACTAACGAATGTATAAGATGGAACTATAACTTCGTCGCCAAACTTAATATCAATCAAGATTGCAGCCATTTCTAATGCATCTGTACAAGATGAAGTCATAAGCACTTTTTTAAAGCCAAATACTTTTTCAAAATATTCATGACATAACTTTGTATATTTACCATTACCAGATATTTTACCTGTGTTGACGGCATCCTCTATATAAAATATTTCTTTACCGGTGAGAAAAGGCTTATTAAATGGGATATTCATTTTAATTTAATTCTAAGGTTTTTAAATTTATATGGAGTATTTCCTTGTGCTACAAAAACATTTTTTATCATCAACAATCCTTTTCCACAGCAAATTACCGGATTATCTCTATCGAAAAACAATATCTTTCCTGGCGAATTATTAACTATAAACACCTCCCTAACTACTTCTGAATCATTAACAATTAATTCAAGCCCCTCTACAGTAGTTCTTGCACCACTGTAAGGGTAGCCAACTGCATCGATAAATCTTTTTATTTTATCGGAAGGCCATGTCCAATCAATAAAATAATCATTAAAATTTCTCCATAAGCTATATGACGCTATTGAATCATTTTGTTCTTCCTCAACTATTGAATTTGTAATAATTTTATTAACTAACGCTACAGCCAGCTCACCGTATAGGGTGCTAATTACCTTTATAGCAAATTCAATTTTAATAGGATACTCAACGTAAATAGATTTACGACCTAGAATATTTCCACAATCAAAGGATTCATTAGCTTTAATTGCTGTAACACCAATCTCTTTGTCACCCTCAATTAATGCTGTAACTAACGGATTAAACCCTCTGTACTTTGGTAATAATGAATCATGAAAAACAATCAACTTATCTAAGTTTGATTTAATCAACCAGCGCCACCCAATAGCAAAACAAAAATCAAAATCAACATCAGGAAGTTGATTTATACCTCTTTCAAAGAAGACATAGTTATTATCCCCACAAAAATTTTTTATTACATCGAAATAATCATTTTCAATAGCATTATCTCTTGAGGCAATGACATATAAAATACGTACTTTCAGATTACAGTTATGTAGATCTTCTAATACCCTATACCCCTTTAAGCCCATTACATATAAAACTAAATTACACATTTTTAGTTTTTTCAATTATATAAATTGGTCTTGACTTTACATTTTCAAATATCTTACCAACGTATAACCCTAAAACACCTAGTGTCGTTAAAATACAACCAGACAGGAACCATACACTTATAATTAAGCTAGAATAGCCAAGAACTTGTATTGAACCACTGAGCCACTTAAATAGAATATATATAGACATTAAAAAAGATGTAAATGAAACTAAAAGCCCAAATTTGACAACGATTCTTATTGGTTTATCACTATATGCTAAAATTATGTCGGTGGCTAGTTTAACCCTTTTTTTAAAATTGTAACTAGTTCTACCGATGGTGCGTTCAGAGTGTGATATAATAATACTAGTCTTATTAAATCCAATCCAATCAACCATTGTCGGGAAATATCTGATACTTTCTCGTAATCTATTGATTTCAAAAATGACCTTATTGCTGTAAATACCAAAATTAGCAATTGATGAATCATATTTTTTTCCTGTTAAATAACTCAAAAATCTATAAAAAATGATTGATGAGATTTTCTTTGAAAATGTATCACGCCTATCATACCGTCTACCTAGAACTATATCGTATCCCTCACAGGCTTTTTTATATAAATTAAATATTTCCTCTGGCCGATCTTGCAAATCACAGTCCATTACGACAACCCATTTACCAGAAGCATAATCTAAACCGGCAGTTATTGCATAATGCTGCCCAAAGTTCTTACTTAATTTGATGCCTTTAACTTTCAGATTAACTTCGGTAATTTTTACAACTTCAGCCCATGAATCATCTGAGCTATTATCATCAACAAGAATTATTTCAAAGTTGTCCGTTATTTTCACGAGTATTTTCATTAGTTTTTCAACCAACAACGATATTGTTTTTTCAGAATTATAGACAGGACTGACTATTGAAATTAAATTCATATACTTACTTTATATAGACTGATACTTGATCACATTAATAAAATTGTTGGGGCTATGCTTTTCAGCTACTAACAAGGAGTTAGAAGAAAGTTGTTTATAAAATAAAATATTATTTGAAAGATTTGTTATCGCAGTTGCAACAGATTGTGGACTATTGACATCACAAACAATTCCATTCATGTTTTTTTTCACTAAATATCCTAATAACCCATAATTGTTTGATATCACAGGTATTCCGAAATAACTTGCCTGATAATAAACTCCGCTTGAACCGCTAAATCCATTAGTGTATCCAACCCACACTAATTTTGAATTTGAAAACGCATTAAATAATTGTAAATCGGTTTGAAATCCATCTTGAATTATAATTTTTCTTTTAGATATAAGTTTTTTAATCGTAATATCTTCAAAAAGTACCTTTACGTCTTCTGAAAAAACTCCAACAAAATATAAAATTATATTTTCAGTTTTAATCAATAAGTAGGCATTTAAAAGCTCCTTAACGCCTTTTCGATAACTTATATCTCCAAAAACAAGAATAGGGAAAACATTCTCGAATATTATTGTATCAGATGAAATATTTCCTGACTTATTCTTTATACAATCGTAGGGTTCAGGAAGATATTTTAGTTTTTTACTTTTGATAAATGAATAAAATGTCTCATCAACTGTGTAAATTAATTTTAAATATTTTTGTTTTAAAATAAGGCTAAACAAAATTTGATATAAAATATCGCTTCTACTTTTTACAGAAATTCCAATTTTACTTTTATGAAATTTTGGATTTAGAAATATGCCAGAATAATAATTTTTCCCGAATGGTGAACCAAAAATAGATAATACCTTATCTATATGATCAAGATTGATTATTATTATTTCACTAAAAGGGCCCAGAAACCGCATTTTTTTAAACCCATTTCTAATTTTAAAAAACAACTCTGCCTGTTTATATAGCAAATAAAAAGAGTTGGCGGTTTTTAATACTTTAACTGCAGGCACATAGTGAATCGTTAGTTTATTATTACTTTCCACTAAGAGAATATCTAAAGCAGGATGATTGATAGAGGTCTCTGATGTCAAAAGATGTAATTCAGAATCCCCTTTAAAAGCACGTATAAAAAGCCTTGCATATAGAGAAAAATGGTGACCAGATGGTTCTGGTTCAACTAAAAGAACTTTATTCATTTATATTAAATGTGAACCTCTATATTAATTGTTTAATAAATAATATTATGACAATAATTTAGAGTAAAATGAGAAATTAGAAAATCTAGTTTTGGAAGATACGCTATTTGAACTTCTAGAATTAAGGATTTTATAAGACTTAATAGGACCAAGTATTGAAAAAGACAAAAGACTTATATTCATCGCCCAAACTACTCCAGAAACACCAAAATTCATTTCTTTTACAAATAAATAAGCGAGGGGTACATTCAGTGTAATTCCTAATATCGCAGTTTTAACTTGCAAACGAACTTGATTTATTCCATTCAAGAAAAATGAATATATATTATTCCACACAGAAAGTATAACGTATACTGACAAGGAAAATAATAAACTTAATTCAGGGTACTGGAATTCGTCATTATTAATCCATACATCTAATATTTTTTTATTAAAAATGACAATAATAATTATAAATAAAATTAACATTATAATTGATCTATTCAATATTTTAATTCGGCTTAAAATCCAACTAAAATCATTTTGCAAATATGCCTCAGTATAAGCAGACCACAGTGGTGCCATTATTATGCCATAAAATATTGTCAAAATAGAAAACAATCTGAAAGCTATATTATATTTTGAAACTTCATTTGGACCAAGCAATTGAAGAATTATAAAATTATCTACTGAAAAAATTAATAAAACCGCAATTTGAATTATAAAAAATGAGCCGCCCAAACTAAGGAGACCTTTTACAAAGTCTTTTTCATAATACAGATAACTTGGTCTAAAATCTGACTTAATATAAAAGAAAATAATAGTTACTAATGTATAACTAAAAATCAGTGACGAACAATACATGGAAACAACTAGATACAAATCATTGCTTAAACTATTATTAAACAAAAGCAAGAAGTAAAATAAAATATTTGCAATTATATTACTCAAATTTGTAAGCGAAGACAACTGAAATGCACTTAAAATCGAATTAATTAAATTTAAAATAAATGTCAAGATTATAGATATAAAATAAATCAGCATTACAAATTTAAACTCGCTTTTAAATGATTCCTTGGTATTAAAAATTATTTCCCAGTTCAAAATGTTTACTAGACAAACAGAAATTAATATTAATAATAATCCAATTGCGCTTACTGTTATATAAGCTGTAGATATATATTTTCTCGCGTCAATAGTTTTTTTTAATGAAATCGCCTCAGTCAACTTATTTCGCAAACCGTTGCCAATACCTATGTCAAAGATTGATATCCAAGATACTAACGTCAAGAGAAAAGCCCAAATTCCAAAATAATTATTTCCCAAAACCGTATACAAAACTGGAACCAATAAGAAATTTAATGCAGCAGAAATGATTTTTAATATAAATGAAAATATTATTTGTTTTTTTAAGCGACTTGTTCTAATCTCTGAATTATTTAAATCATTAATACTCACAAGAAAAGAGATAATTTTTTACTTAAAAAAATAAAATAAACCATTACTCCTTAAGAATTTATGTTCTTAATAGTTGTTGAACTAAGCCGTGTATTATTTCCTAGAGAATTAAATAGTGAAACTCCATTTTGAACGATGTTATTATTCCCTATTTTTAGTCCCATAAAAACAGAGCAGTTCATGCCAAATAAGTTATTAGCCCCAATGGATACTTTTCCTGCGATGGTACTGTTTGGTGCAAAGTGATTATTACAGGATGCAGTTACCTCGTGCGACACAATTGAACCAGTATTTACAAAATTTAAAGGGCCTAAATTTGCATGGCTTCCAATTATAGAACCAGCAAGTACAATAGATCCTTCTCCTAACTTTACAGATCTTTCAACTATCGCATCAGGATGAATCAAAACCGGAAACTGAACTCCTAATTTTTTAAGCTCTATATATTTTAACATTCGCTTGTTCAAATCGCTTAAAGATGTAAAAGATAATGCAATGTTTAAAGGTTGATTTTTAATCATCTCTAAAATGACTTCCTCTCCCCCAAGCACTTGGACACCATCAATTTCAGACCCCTTTTTTAAACCTGGGTCAATAATCCCAGAAATACTAAATGTGTTTAAAGAATTTAATAAATCAATAAGCATTCGAGCAGTCCCTAAACCACCCAAAAGAAAAATATTATTACTGGAAGTTTCATGATTTAATTGACTTTCAAAAAGTGAGCTAACTCTAATTTGTTCAGTTTTTTTTGACAAAAAGTCAGTAACATCTTTAGACGTGACCTTGTCATAAGAAGAAAATTCACTGCAATCAAGTTGATTTTCTAAAATTAATTCATAGGCTTTTTTAGTGAACTTGTCTCTTTCAAAATCAGGTGTGGGTGTAATATTGGAATCGAAAATCTTATTATAAATTTCTGAACCCTTCAATATTGGCATATTTACAATAACTGCAAATTTTTGTGATGACCTAACATTATCTCCGACTTTAACGTTTAGATAGTATAAATAACCTTCTTTTGGCGCAGTTATATCAAATTCAGCTTTCGATGTCTCTAGGGACAAAATTATCTCTCCTGCTTTAACAAGATTATCTTCTGAAGAAAATAAAGCTGTAACCTTATAGTAATCGTCATTTGCATTAATATTTTCTACAAAGAGAATTTGATATTCAAATTTATTTTCCATTAGCTATTTCTATTATTGAATTATATATTTTATCACGATTAATCAAGGTGTCATTTTCTAAATTTTTACTTGCAGGTATAACGCTATTGTTTCCTAGGCTTTTAAGGCTAAATTCTACATTATAATTTTCAATTAACCGGGATACTACAAAGTTTGACCAACTTGCAATATTTGATCCCTCTTCAATACTTAACAAATTACCAGTTTTTTTGAGCGAGTCAGCAATTACCTCAATATTTGTTCCACTAATGTTACTTGGAATAATTATATCACATAGAATTTCATGCTCGTAGAATAAATCATCTAAAATCTGTTCAATCTCTATTAGAATACCGCCATAACATATGATTGTTACAGATGGTTGTATATTTTCAATTACGGAAATTAGCCTCAAAGTAGGAAATATTTCATTTGAAATTAGATACTTATATATCGTCGAGCGAAAATTATCAATTCTCTGTGTATATACTTTTTTATTCTCTATAATTAGCAAAGGCCTTTGAGTATTACGAATAATATCAAAATATACCTTTGATGGTTCAATCCTGTGATTAATTGCAATTATGTCAAGATTAGGTATTCCCAAAAAATGTTTCTCAATACTTTGGCTATGAGTTGGTCCATACCCCCTGCCCCCCCCCATAGGAGTCCTAATGACTAACGGAATAGGCAAAACTCTCCCATACATGGTTACAAATTTTGAGCTATGTTGCAAAATTTGATCTAGAATTAATGTTGTAAAATCTCCAAACATTATCTCCAAAATTGGTCGCATTCCAGAAAAAGCAATTCCCGTAGATATACCAGTTATTGCTGCTTCACTGATAGGAGTATTAAGTACGCGACCTTTGTAAAGAGAAGATAAATCTTTAGTAACCTTAAAAGCACCTCCATATGAACCTGGATTAAATTCATTTGAATCTTCTATATCTTCGCCTAATAATACAACATCATCTTCATTCTCCATGAGTAGTTTTAATGACTGATATATTTCATGGTTATAAATATTTCCGTTAATATTAGGATAATAATCTTGATAATCAATCTGAACTTCTTTGTTAGCTTTTTCAAATATTAATTCTCCAACTGAATCATTTTTAAGATCAGCTATAATGTTTTTTAAAAATTGATGGGAAGCGCCTCGAATTTTGTTATAGTCATCAATATATTTTTCTTTAAAAATATTAATTGTATCCGCTTGGGCTAAAGCAGCTATGTAATTTGGATCCCTATTATCATCCCCTTTTGAATGCGCCAATAATCGATAGCTTTTAACTTCAAGCAGCGCAGGAGCTTTTAATTTTCTCACCTCATCAACTACACCCGGAATTACATCTATTATTGACTTGTAATTGTTTCCATCACAAGTATAATACCTCAAATTAAAAGCCTCTGCTCGATCTTTAATCGTTCCAGCAAGAGATTGTAAAATAGATGTTGACTGTGAAATACAATTATTCTCTACCACTATCAATAATGGTAAATTCCAGAGGCTTGCAATATTAATAGATTCATATAAAACCCCTTCACCAAAAGTGCCATCCCCTATATATACAACGGAGATTGCATTTTCACTTTTGTAAACGGAGCTGAATGCACAACCAGTTGCTACTGGAATCATCCCTCCTTGAACACCATTAGACAAATATCTATTACTATACAAGTGCTGACTTCCACCAATACCACCAGAACTGCCACTTTTCATACCCATAACCTCGGAAATTAACCCTCTGTAATCATTTGTTCTAGCTAAATAATGGCCATGTCCTCTGTGATTTGAAAAAACATAATCTTGTTCACTTAAATGCTTTGAAATCACTATCGGAGGCAACTCCTGCCCAACGCATGTATGTATAGTTCCACCTATCTCACCACTTTTAACTAACTCTAACAACAATAATTCACATTCTCTAATATATATAGCACTCTCCATTATAGAGTACGGAATACTAGAATTATTTATTTCAAATAAAAGATTTGACTCAGAACTTTTTTCAAGCATAAAAATATTAATTATAGTTTTTATAAAACTTATTAATAAGGGATAAGATATATTCCTGCTCGTTTAGAGTAATTGAGGGATATGTCGGCATTGAGATTGCACCTGCGCCAATTTTTTCAGCCTCTGGAAACATACCAACTTTATAACCTAAATTATTGACATAAAACGGCTCAAGATGTACTGGATTATAATGAACACTAACTTGAACCCCATTCTCGTCAAGATAATTTATAAGAGATGCCCTTTTATCTACATCATTTAACCAAAGAACAAACATATGCCCAGAATGCTGGTGACGATCAGTCACTTTTTGAAACCTAAAGTATTTACTTTCATTAAAAATTCCCACATACCGGTTGTATGCATCAACTCTACGTGTATGCGTTAAGTGATAGTTTTTAATTTGATTGATCAATAAAGCAGACTGAAAATCTGTTGAGTCAAATTTATGTCCAAGTGAGTACATACGTCTTGAAGCATTTGTACCAGAAACTCCATCACGCCTTAAAAGTTTTGCCTCTGCATATTTTTCTGGATTTCTACATATTAACCCACCTCCCTGACCAGATGTAATATTTTTTGCCGCATGAAAACTAAAACAACAATAATCGGCATTATGTCCAGGAGATTTATTATCAAATTTAGATCCAATTGCATGTGCAGCATCTTCAATTATAGCTATATCTGAAGCCCCTACTCTTTTCCTAAGTTCGTCATAATCAAGCATCATGCCATATAAATCTACTGTTATTATTGCCTTAGTCCTTTTTGTGATTTTCTTTAGTATTTCATCAATACTAATTAGCCCTGTGTTTGGGTCAACATCAACAAATACAATTTTTGCGCCTTGATACAAAATAACATTACTAGTCGCTACCCAAGTTAAGGGTGTTGTAATTACCTCATCACCAGATTGAACACCAGATAGCATTAGGGCTAATTGCAGTGAGGCAGTACAAGAAGATGTCATTAAAAAGTTGTTTGACTCAAAAAATTCCTCAAAAAGCTTTTCTGCTTCTTCGGTGTAAGGTCCATAAGCAAGCCAACCAGACTTAATGGATTTAACACATTCGGTTAATGATTTTTCAGAAAATTCAGGCCTAAGAAAGGGTATTATCATTTTTTCCATTATAATTGATTTATTAGATACGAGATTGAGGAAACAGCATTTAATCTAATTTCTTTTCTTTTTTTATCAAGCTCCATATAGTTTACATAAGGCCTTTTTTTAATTAGCTCACAAATAGACTCCATAAGCGAATACTTATCGTTAGACTTGAAGTAACTAACTAAGTCAAGGGCGCTAATTTCCAGATTAACAGCAATATCAGACAATAAAACTGGGACTCCAAAAGATAGCGCTTCATATACTGACCCACCGCCAGGCCCTCCCTCAAAACTAGTTGGCTGTATAAGTGAAATACTATTTTTCAAAAGTGCCAGTTGATGGTCTTTAGGTATTAATCCAAGAATTTTTATTTTGTTTTTATTTTCTAAACATCCCATATTCTTCATTAGTTTTTGTATATACTCTGGATTCCTATAGTCTGTTAAATCACCTGTACAAACGAGACAAACATCTTTCCCAATCTTATTTAAAGCCATGTCAAATGCCCCAAATAATAATTCATGATTTTTGTGCTGCCAAAACTGATTACTACAAATAAAAAACTCACCTTCTATTTCATACTTAGATTTAACAAATTCAATATCAGAAAAAGTTGATTTTTGCTGCGGAATCATGGCTGGCAAGGAAATTATTTTACTCCTAGGCACCTTGTTAAATTTCAATATATCATTTCCTACTGCAACCGAACCCACTATTATATATTTACTAAACTTAGTTAGATTATAAAGTTGCTTATCGCGACTTTGTATTTCTTTTGGATTAAAATATTGCGGCATATATTTATGTTGGTAATCCCACACGTAAGAAAACCATTTTATAAAAAAATAAAATGGTGGCCTTTTCATTAATGGGCCAACGGCATTAACATTTTTAAAGAGCGAATAAAGAACTATAAATATAGAAAAGGGCGGGATTCTCTTTATTTCAAATTTCGACCCAAGTTCATTTGCTAATAAATTACATCTTTCAATAATAAGCGAATAATCATTATTAGAAAGAATTGGTAACCATTTAAAATAGTCATACCTGGGTACGAAAATGATGAGTTTGCAATTACCTGATTGCTCAAAAAGCTGAACAATGTTCATGAAGTAATCTAATCCACCAGACCACCCAATAAAACCATGTGAAGAAAGTGCTATTTTTTTCATTTGTAATAAATTATACTACTTAAGCCTAAGGATTAACATTATATCCTTTACTCTTAAGTAAGACTTTCTGTGAGGCTATTTTTAAGTCCTCACTAGTCATTTCTTTACAGACATCTTTTGCTGAAAATTCAGGATGCCATTTTAATTTTTGCATTGCTTTTGTAGGATCGCCCAACAAAGTCTCTACCTCGGTAGGTCTATAATACCTTGAGTCAACACGAATTACCACCTGTCCTTCCTTAACTCCGGGAGCTTTGCCAGCCTCTACTTTTTTAACTGTTGCTATTTCATTAATTCCTTTTCCTGAAAATTCCAAAGTTATTCCAAGCTCTTCCGCAGTCCACATAATAAACTCTCTAACACTATGTTGTACTCCAGTTGCAATTACAAAATCTTCAGCAATTTCTTGCTGGAGCATTAACCATTGCATCCTAACATAATCTTTGGCATGGCCCCAATCACGCAAAGCATCTAGATTTCCCATATGCAGACACTCTTCTAAGCCAAGGGATATGTTTGCAAAGCCGCGAGTAATTTTTCTTGTTACAAATGTCTCGCCCCGCCTTGGGCTCTCATGGTTAAATAGAATTCCATTACAGGCGTAAAAACCGTAGGCTTCACGATAATTAACAACAATCCAATAAGAATATAATTTTGCAACTGCATAGGGACTGCGGGGATAGAACGGAGTAGTTTCCTTTTGAGGAATCTCTTGCACTAATCCGTACAACTCGGAGGTAGAGGCTTGGTAAAAGCGTGTTTTCCTTTCTAGCCCAAGGATTCTAATTGCCTCTAGGATACGAAGAGTCCCGACAGCATCTACATCTGCAGTATATTCGGGACTCTCAAAACTTACAGCAACATGACTCATCGCACCTAAATTATAGATTTCATCTGGCTGCGTTTCTTTAATAATTCGAATGAGAGAACTTGTATCCGATAGATCACCGTAATGAATTCTAAAATTTGAATTGCTTACATGTGGATCTTGATAAATATGATCAATTCGGTGAGTGTTAAATAAACTACTGCGACGTTTTATGCCATGCACAACGTATCCTTTCTCTAATAAAAATTCAGCAAGATAAGAGCCATCTTGCCCTGTTATACCAGTAATTAATGCAATTTTTTTATTTTTTTCTGACATGCTTATTTTATTTTATAAAAAGATTTAAATACATAGGTTTACGGTCTTGACATTTATGGGTATCTAAAAAAATAATTAGCCAAATGCCTTCACGTCTACTAAAAAGGCTTTAATTTTCATATGGCATATTTGAAAATGGATGAAAGAAGGTGTCTTGTATTTAATGTTAGTGTGGTGTACTTTTATCTAATTAAAAAAGAAAGTTGAACTAAAGTTGATTAGCCCAATCGCCTCTTAGACATTCAATGTAAAGTCTGTTTAACCCCTCAAGCAAGCTTATCCTGTGACTCCAACCTAGCTTTTGGATTTTTGTAACATCTAGTACTTTTTTGGGAGTTCCATCGGGCTTTTGAATATTCCATACTACTTCACCTGAATAATTTGTAATTCCTATAATAATATTTGCAAGCTCATTCAATGCAATATCAGTTCCTGTACCAATATTTATAATTTCAGATGAATTATAATACTTCATTAAATGCAAACATCCATCTGCTAAATCATCAACATGGAGAAACTCTCTTCTAGGAAGTCCAGTACCCCATAATTCAACAGTATGGAGTTTTTTTTTCTGAGCAGTTATAAACTTCCTAAGCATGGCTGGAAGAACATGACTAGTGTCAAGATCATAATTATCGTTTGGTCCATACAAATTAGATGGCATTACTGAAATAAAATTGCAGCCAAATTGCTTATTGTAACTTCTGCATAATTCAATTCCTGCAATTTTAGCTATTGCATATGATTGATTAGTAGGTTCCAAGTAACCACTTAAAAGATAGTCTTCCTTTATTGGTTGAGGCGACATTTTGGGATAAATACACGATGAACCTAAAAAAAGCAGCTTCTTAACCCCATTTAAATAGGCTTGATGTATGACATTGGATTGAATCATCAGATTGTCATAAATAAACATAGCACTGTCTCTATCATTTGCTAAAATACCTCCGACTTTAGCTGCCGCTAAAAAAACAAATTCCGGCTTTTCTTCAGCAAAAAAAATGGCTACTGAATCTTGATTGCGAAGGTCCATTTCACGTGAGGACCTAGTAATAATATTTGAATAGCCCTCTTTTAACAATAGACGCATAATTGCACTGCCCACCATTCCATTGTGTCCAGCAATAAATATTTTGGAAGATTTTAGCATAAATACCAATTAAAAATGAATCAAGTACTGTAAGATTTAAAGAGAACTTATCCTAATTTTAAATGACTTTTGTCATTTTCATAATTCCCTTGAATTAAAAGTTTTATTGGATTATCTAGTAACCTACTTAAACAATTTATGAGTAAGAGATAACTCATCAAGAGTCAACCTAATACCATCTTTTATTGAAATTACGGGCTCCCATCTCAAAATACTTTTTGCCCTAGATATATCTGGTTGACGTCGCTTAGGATCATCTTCAGGCAAGCACCTGAAAGTAATCTTAGAATTGGCTTTTGTAATTGAAATGATCTCTTGTGCAAAATTTAATATGCTCACTTCACAAGGATTACCCAAATTAATTGGTCTAATTTCATCGCTTAATACAATTTTGTATATACCCTCTATTAGATCAGAAACATAGCAAAAACTTCTTGTCTGTGAACCATCACCAAACACAGTCAAGTCATACCCTTTAAGTGCCTGATTAATAAAAGTTGGCAATACGCGTCCATCATTAAGCCGCATTCGAGGGCCGTAGGTGTTAAAAATCCTAACGATTCTTGTATCAATTCCATGAAAATTATGATAAGCCATAGTGATGGCCTCTTGGAACCGCTTCGCCTCATCATATACCCCTCGGGGACCCACTGGATTTACATTTCCCCAATAATCTTCATGTTGCGGGTGCACTAGAGGATCTCCGTACACCTCACTAGTGCTGGCCACCAGTATTCGGGCTTTTTTAGCCTTGGCCAGTCCTAAACAATTATGCGTACCCAAAGAACCGACTTTCAGAGTTTGGATAGGCATCTTTAAATAATCAATCGGGCTGGCAGGGGATGCAAAATGTAAAATATAATCCAACGGCCCAGGTATATGGATAAACTTGCTAACGTCGTGATGATAGAAGCTAAACTCTTTTAAAGGGAATAAATGTTCAATATTAGACAACCTACCTGTCAACAGATTATCCATCCCAATTACCACATAACCCTCTTGTATAAACCGATCACAGAGATGAGAGCCTAAAAAACCCGCGGCTCCTGTTATTAAAACCCGTTGTTTCGACATGAAATATTATTACACCTTCCGATACTGATATATTGGTAGCCCATGGATTGTAATTTGGATACCTCAAAAAGATTACGTCCGTCAAAAATTACTTTGGAACTGAGGGTTTTTCCGATTCGCTCAAAATCAGGTGTTCTGAATTCACTCCATTCAGTGGCAATCAGTAATGCATCCGCACCTTCTAAAGCCTGATACTGGCTTTGCGCATAGTTGATTTTAGTGCCTAACTGTGCTTTCGTTACAATCATTGCTTCAGGATCATAAGCAGTAATGCTTGCCCCTTCCTTCAGTAACGCTTTAATAATCACTAAGGCGGGTGCTTCGCGTATGTCATCCGTATTAGGCTTAAAAGCTAACCCCCACAAAGCAAAATGTTTACCCTTAAGATTACCCTGGTAATGCGCTTTTATTTTCTCCACCAGATGAAGTTTCTGCTTAGCATTTACTAATTCAACGGCTTTCAAAATTGTAAAGTCATAAGCTACTTCATCGGCAGACTTGATCAGTGCCTGCACATCCTTAGGGAAGCAAGATCCACCATAACCGATACCAGAAAATAAAAATCGTTTTCCAATTCTTTCATCACTGCCTATTCCACGGCGCACCATATCCACATCGGCTCCCATGCGCTCGCAGAGTTGCGCAATCTCATTCATAAAAGAGATCTTCATCGCTAAAAAACTATTCGCCGCATATTTGGTGAGTTCCGAAGAACGCTCATCCATAAATAAAACAGGATTGCCCTGACGAACAAAAGG
>JACCDP010793518.1_pt1 | contig 21366 bp, 25 predicted proteins | sample 7445841 | NCBI WGS metagenome assembly JACCDP01 (sample SAMN15323441, study PRJNA562643) | freshwater metagenome | isolation source: river surface water | place: USA:Blue River Watershed | collected 2017-08-17
ATCGCACTCTTTTTTGCATTTCGAAGAAGAACTTCTTGAGGCGGTACCTGGGATCATCGAGTGCGTTAGCACTCATTGTCGGACTCTCCGACAAACTTCGCACCGACTCCTCGACGTCGAAATGACGTGAACCGCGCATTTTGTCAGCATGTGATCCATGAGCTCACACTGCCACCTGATCATCGAGTGCGTCAGCACTCATTGTCGGAGTCACTCACAACATTACCTCGCACCGACAGTTGATGTTCACGATGGGCGCCTCGAACGTGGGGTCCAGAAGCTCGATGCACGTGACGGCAAACGCCTTGTCGATGGGTTGAGCGTCGCGGTAGGCTTCCAGGGCCATCATAGCCATCTTCTTCCACACCTCGACGTTTTGATAGACCATCGTCCTCAAAAAGTCCGCGTATGACACCTGCGGTGAAGGTGGTTAGCCACCGGTGTTCCGTCGCGCGCGGCTGAAAGCCGCTTGTCACTTTGCTCGCACTTCATCCGCCTCGTCGAACCGGATATCGGTCCAGTCGCCCAGGGGGCACGTTTCGATGTAGTCCTTCTTGGTGACCCACCCGACCCCGGCTTGAAACTTGACGTGATCGATCTCGACCGTGGCATCGCCGTCGTATTTGGCCCTTCGCATCATCATCATCTGAATCCACGCGAGAAAGGTGTCTCTAAGCCAAAAACGTGTACGAGGGTGCCTCAGGTCTCGAGAGGTTTAAAGCTAAGAGACCCTTTTAACTCGAAGAGGCAATGTGTGAGACGTCGCGATTCCTCGTGACCCTCGACGGGTTCAAAGACCCGGACACGTCGTGGGTCAAGATCACGACCATCACCATCATTTCGAAATTTTCGAAATCGTTCGACATGAAGATTTTGAAGAGTCGTCTGGAGGCTCTCGGCCCAGTCCCACTTCTGAATAAACCTGAAAACCACGGACTTCGACCGGTTGATCTACGACGAAAAGAACGGGTCGAAGTCGAGTACGACGATGACTCAGATGATGATGACGAACGTCCGCACTGGCGATGGGTCAAGTATGGGACCCAGAACCCCTTTGAGTGGACAGTGAAGCAAACCACATTCTACAACCAGGTGTCCATCGGGTGCATCGACCAGTTTAGTGCCAAGTCGGCAAAGATTTTCCCAAACGGAAGCGTACAGGTGGCTGGGTGCTCGAGTCTCTCTGACTGTAAAAGGGTCCTCCATCAACTCAGGTGTCTCCTGTCCACCGTGATGAAGATGGATGACCTCACATGCGATGAACCGAGGATCGTCATGATCAACACCAACTTTTCACTCAACTGCAACGTCAACCTGATGGAAACGACCAAGCTCTTTGCCGAATCCAAAAAGTTTGTCTCTGTCGAATTTGATCCGGACGTCTACTCAGCGGTCAAGATCAAATTCAACCCGGGAGCAGACATGAAGCGGGTCACAGTGAGCATATTCAGCACGGGGAAAACCATCATCACAGGGGCAGAGACGCTGAAGGAGATTGTCTTTGCGTACAAGACGATTGTCGATCACGTGAACCTTCACGCGGAACGGATCAAAGTCAGTCCCGTACAGACCCCTGACACGTTTGACTTTATTGAAGGGTGGAAGATCACGGAGGCTGTGCGGTACCTCAAATCTGTAGGTGTGAAGCCATGGGTAGAATAAAAGTATTGTGTAACAACATAATGTCGACTCGATTCGGTATGCAAGACGGTCGTTGCTTCACCATCAGCACCGCGAGCGGTCTCCTCAACAATTACATCATGAAAGAAAACGGCATCTCCTACGCCGACAACTACTCGTACCGAAAGTTTCTCCAGACCAAGGGCCCAGAGGCACTCGACATAGTCTTCAAGAAGCAGGGCACCTCTGACTGCGCGGCGTGTGACAAACCTTTGCTGAACGTGAAGCACATCTATTAAAAGTTCGAGGCGCTCTTGAAGCATGTAGTGAAAAATGAGTGACCTCACGAGCATGCTCCCCATCCTCTTGATGGGGAACCGGTGCGAAGTTTCTTTTGAAAAAACAAGCGACCTCTGGTCGCGCGGCGCCAGAGGCGCCTCAAACGAGTCGCGGCCTGAAGCGGCCTTCGGCCGCGCGCAACGGAACGTTGCTGAAAGCCGCTTGCCGCAGGTCCAAAATGGAACTCTTCGCGATCCTTCTTTCGATGTTTCTTCCAAAGATCATCAAATACCTCGAACGCTTCGAGGTACCGAGTATTTTCTCGAACAAAATGTCATCGACAACATCTTCCTTCAAGTGGGCGGACAAGAATCACCAGCTGCACTTTGAATACGATTCTTACTTCGATTCGATGTATGACAAGATCTCATCTGTGATCAATGAGCGAAACTTGCAGTACGAGCAGGTGCGGACGACTATCTTCGACGTTCGTCCAAACGGTTCTCACCTCGCACCATTAGGTCTTCGTCAAAGGCCAGTCATTCTTGCTGTTGCGTTACAAACTGGAAGTTGCACCTGGCATAATCGCGACGACAAAGGTGCATCAGACAGTGTTGCAGGATCACGGTGAACAAGTTGTGCTCAAGGAATTCCGGATCACATTTTCATCATCCGATGGAAAGAAATTGAACAAGTTCCTCGAGGACAACTCACGAGAATATCGTAACAAAATGGATGCAAAAAACAAGGATCTCAAAATCTATAAGCTCATGGCTATCAGAGACGGCAGATGCCAATACAAGAAGATGCCCTTTTCGTCGACAAAGACATTCGATTCACTCTTTTTCGACAAAAAGAAGGAGGTACTTTCGCGTCTGGATCACTTTCAGGAGAACAAAGACACATACAAGAAGCTCGGGATACCGTACACGCTCGGTTTCATGTTTTACGGGGTGCCTGGATCTGGTAAGACGAGCTGCATCAAGGTGCGTCACTCGTTCGCTAACGCTCACTCGTTCGCTAACGCTCACGCGTTCACAGGCCATCGCGAATTACCTGAAACGACACGTCGTCGTTTTGAATCCACACGTGATCAGGACAGTCAACGACCTTTACTCGGCCTGCAATTCACAAACATTAAATGTCGATGATGGATGTCCATACTCGTGTTGTATCAACCAACGAATACTCGTCATCGAAGAGATTGATTGCAGCGCGTGGAAGGACATCATACGTTCCAGAACGCTCGAGCCCGTGCCGCAGCGTGACAACGACTTTCCGAACTTTGAAGTGGGGGAAGACGGAAAGGTCACTGTGAAACCCAAATTATTCAGGGATGACCCCTTCACACTGTCCGACTTGCTCGAATTGCTCGACGGGGTCATCGAAGTAGAAGGACGAGTGATCATCGCCACCACGAATCACCCAGAACTCATAGATCCGGCGCTGACCAGGCCAGGGAGATTCGACGTGATCGTTGAATTCACCAACATGTCTCGGAAGAACGCGAGCGACATGTACCATCTCTGGTTCGACAAGAAACTCCCAAAGGACGTCTACCACGGAATGAAAGACTACACATTCTCACAGGCAGAGATCGGCCAGTTGTTTTCATGTGGAGACTTTGAACGCATCCACTCGACGCTCGTGTCAGCGGCTTAATCAGTAGACGTCCTTTTAGTGTGTAAAAGATGAGATGACTTGTGCCGTGTGTCTAGAAGAAGACGTTATTGACCCGAGGACTCTTTCGTGCGGGCACATATTTCACACAGGATGTATCGCGACGTGGTTTGAAAACAAAAACACGTGTCCCACGTGTCGCCAAGTACAAGCCGATGTTAAACCGTGCATTCATCGAACAGTCGGGACCGTAAACATGTATAGAATGGATTCTGCATATTGGGGACCTTCGGAACCGATAAGCAGACTTGATCCATTCGACCGGAGTGTCGGATGGAATGAATATTGGGAGCACATTGACCGTGCGCAGTTGGTCATTCGCACATCACAAGAAGACAGTCATCAGGAACCGATTGGGATAAGCAGACCGACAGTGGATATTGCTGCACTCATAGCTATACAGCCTCATGAAAGGTGGTATGATTAAAGCCAAGTGACGCCATGTATATGAAAAAAAAATGAGTTGTACAGTGTGTCTCGAAGAAGACGTCACTGAACGTAAAGTCCTTTCATGTGGTCACGCGTTTCACCCGAAATGTATCATCAAGTGGTTCACCAAGTCAGATACTTGTCCAACGTGTCGAGCGCCGCAACTCGACGACGAAATCATCATTTTCAAGAAGATGATGACAGAACCGCACGAGAGGCATCTTGAAGTAATTCGACAGTCGGTCATTCGACAGATGCGCATCCATGACGAGGCACTAACATCACGGAACATTCGACAGATTACCCTTGACCATTCAGCTATGGGACAACTAACATCACGGATCATTCGACAGATTACCCGTGACGAGTAACATAAAAAGCTGTAACGCTAGAAATGTAAAAAAAGATGTGCTGTTCAATCTGCCTCGAATCGATCGATGGTGAAACCCCGAGGCTCCTTTCGTGTAACCACGCGTTTCACTCGAAATGTATCATCAAGTGGTTCAAGAATTCAGACGATTGCCCCACGTGTCAGACGCCGCAGCCAGACGATCCTCTCATAGTGTTCAAGAAGGAATATTGCTCACAACCATCAGGGTGGACGATGAATAGATCATTTCCAAGTGCAATGATACATATTTACAGCTTTACGATTCAACCAGAAAGTGATTAAAAGTAAACAGGAACTCCTTCTATAACGAGTCTTCTTAGTGAGTCTGTGTATTCACTCTCTTCGCCATATACAATTTCCCCGTTATCCCAAGCTCGCCGGATGTCATCTGCCCCAACCGCAATGCGACCAAGTTCCCACGCATTTGTGAGTGATGTCACGACTTGTTTATTTATTCCAAATTTAATAAGCAGATCTGGGTGCAACTTTTTATAAATACAACAATTCCGACACATTTGTTACACTTTGTCTATATGTTTTTAACCTAAAAACAAAGTGACGAGCGTCACGATGTTACTTGTAGCGCAAATACAAAGGTATTCATCAATTTCATCTTCGTCAACTCTCATTTTCTGTACCCAATTCCTACACGCTTCCGCATTGGGCATCTAATCGCCAGAGGAGAGTTACTTTGATAAAACCCCCATGTTTTTAACCGTCGCTTCTCCCTCCAACCCATTTGCTTAAGGATCATATGGATACTCTGCTTCGAGTAAGAACTCTCCACCTCGTCATACGATATTGGAACGTCGCGATGCATCATTCTCTTAAAAATCTTATTCCATATCAGAAACAATGTGCGAATACTTTAACAAGAAGCGATGCGGGTGCGAACAGACGTAACCAAAGGTTACTTGCGTGTGTGTTTCACCGCTCCGTTCCACGCAGGTGCCCCGTGTTGATGGACGGACTTTGTGTCCGGCACCTCAAGCAAAAGTGCTCCGTGTGTCTCGAACCGGTGGGGAGCACCAACACGGTCAACTCCAAACGACTCTCGTGTGGTCACGCGTTTCACGTCCCCTGCATCATGGAATGGTTCGTAGAATCAGACGAGTGTCCAGTGTGTCGTTCTGATCAGGCGAGTGATCCCGTGATTGCGTACAAACGCAAAGTCGAAGACATTCTTCGACAAAAATACAAAGACGCTATTGAGTGCGCAGTTTTTCAGCTAGCTGAAGCGACCTCTGGTCGCGCGCGGACACTTTCAGTGTCCGCTTCAAAACAAGTCGCGGCTAACAGCCGCTCCCCGCAGGTCGCTGGAGAACGAGGTGCAGCAGCTCAAAGACACCTTGCAGATGCAGGCGATGTTCACCGTGCACGCGAACAGGAGCGAGGATGACATGATCGTCGCGGCGGCGCTCCTCAGAGCCCTCAACCATTAAACAAACAGAGCGCAGGTGGTGAGAAGAAGAAATGTGTTCGCGATGCAAACGACCCGTGCTGATGGATGGACTTTGCACCCAACACCTCAGGCAGACGTGTCCCATCTGTCTCGAGATGACGGTATCGAGTAATAACACGACCAAAACGAAGAGGTGCGGACCACCGTGATCGTCACTGTCGACAATGAGTGCTGACGCACTCGATGAAACAGACTTTCCTGTGGTCACGCTTTTCACGTCGAGTGCATCATGGACTGGTTCGTCCGGTCGGATGACTGTCCGTCGTGCAGAGCGCCTCAGGATGATGATCCGATTGTCATCTTCAAGAAGAAAGTCCTCCGAACGATCGAGCCTGACTCCGACGACGATGACGACTCCGACGGGTTCGGCGAATTCGATGATGAATACGAAGACGAGAACCTGATGTACGAAACGTGGCAAATTGAACTTCGAAGGAACATCCTTTCTGGCGACTGGGGGCCGAGGACCGAAGCGCTTCAGCGAGCCATGACATTCGAATCGACGATGGGTGATCTCACGGTGATCTTCGGATTGACCGACGACTTCGTGGAGCGCATGGTCGATTTTCAGGCATTACACAGAGAGCCACAAAACATCATTGACAACTTCTGGAACGTGAGGCTTTTTTCCATAGATGTGATTTTCAGGGCGCTGGTGCGAAGTTTTTTTTGTGAAAGCGACCTACGGTCGCGCGCGGCCAGAGGCCGCTTACAAAAAACGAGTCGCGGTCACTGACCGCTCCTCACCGCAGGTACTCGAGTCATCCAGGGAAGACCTCGCAGAGTTTTTCTTCATGTCGCGCGAGAAGGCTGATGAGATGCTCGAGTATCAAAAGAATTCACGACAAGATGCCATGGATTTTGGAAACGGGATCACGATGGAGTGGATGGACGAGCGTGCGGGGACGGAGGCGATCAATCGCGCGCTCGAGTTCAGATCCACAATAGAAGACATCGAGGACGAATTCGAGCTGGAGTTCCCGGAGACGGTGTACATGTTCGCCTTCCAACACATGAAGCGCATGGAGAAACACGAACAGTGTTGGATGGACCTCCTGAACGCGATGGAGCTTCTCGGCAGCGACCTCTCGGGTCCCAAGGCTGAAGCGCTGAAAAGAGCGACGACGAGACGGTCCACCATGGAAGACCTCGTGGGACCTCTGGGGCTCTGCGAGAAGGAGGCCGTTCAGGTCCTCGGGTATCAAAAGAGTAGAAGTGTGTAAGAGAAAAACATGGACTCGTGTTCAGTGTGTCTCGAACTCATCAATGAAAATGCGAAAACATTGGTGTGCGGACACACATTTCATCTCGAATGTATCCTGAACTGGTTCGTAACATCAGAGCTGTGTCCCATGTGTCGCGCCTGTCAGAAAGACGACCCGCTCATCAAATTCAAGAACAAACTCGTTTGCATCGACGACGACGATGAAGAGGAAGACGACGCAGAGTCTCAGTATAATCACTTCAAAGAGTGTCTTCGTTGTATACTTCTTCGTGATCCCTATGATCTACAGTATTCCACGAACTTCGAACAATCATTGCGTCGAGCCATGATTTACGAGATGACTATGGAGGACATGGAAGGACCGTTACGCACAGACGCTCAAAAAATGATCGAGTATCAAGATACATACAGGTGTCAAGTTGCAATCATATACAACTGGCGGTGCGTCCCGAGCGACCGAAGGTCGCTTTAGAAAACGCTGATGCATTTCTTTCCGCAGGTACACGGAACCCGAAAGTAACATTATGCGACGCGTGAATCGTTACGAATCTACGATGGAAGATCTCACGGAGTATTTTTTGATGTCACGTGAGACAGCAAATAGAATGATTGCGCATCAAAATCAAGAACGATATACATGCATTTGTCTATGGGAAGATTATCTCGATAACTGGAAAAGGAATATGCACCGTTTCGAAGGAAGAAAAGGAGACGCCGTACGTCGAGTGTTTGAAAATCACGGAACATTTGACGATGCCATGCTCATTCTCGACAGTAAAAATGCGGCTCTTGATTTACTCGCGTATCAGCACTACATGAAAGTTGAAGCGTTGCTACAAACGTGGACCAATCAGCTGCCAGTGGTCTCCGGTGAAAGGGAGCAGGCCATCAAGCGCGTTTTGAACTTTGAACCGACGATGCACGATCTCACGCAGACCCTCGGGCTTCAAGTGGAAGAAGCGATTGGCGTGTTCGAGTACCAGCAAGCGCGTAGAACCTATCAGAATAATAGGTCAGTGTAACACAACATGGAGTGTTCCATTTGTCTCGGCCCGCTTCGTCACACACGCGCCATGAAGCGTCTCGCGTGTGGGCACGAGTATCATGGCGCGTGTCTGAACACGTGGGTCGAATCAGGGGGAGGCACCTGTCCCCTCTGTCGCAACGCCTTCATCCAAAAGTTCAGGGTCACGGTCACGGTCGAAAACGTCTCGAACAATAGGAGGGTCGAGAGCGACGTGACCCATCAGGCGGCGGAGTTTTTGAACTCGTTCCACCTCGAAATAGAGGAGGAAACCCTAGAAGCCGTCGGGTCACTTCTTGAAGAGCTTGGGTTTCACGTGGACACCTCGGTTCTTGACGCAGAATGAGCTGCAGTACTTGGTGTACTTGTACCCGTAATTGCGATTCGCCTTCCGGGGATCCTTGATCACCTTCCCGTCGGCGTCGTACAACAAGGGGCCGGTGGCCCACCCCTGCTTGTGGCTGAAGCAGTTGGCCTTGATCTTGATCGTCTTCCCTGGACGAAGTCGAGGCTCGAGGACCCACCGGACCTTTTCGTTCACCTCCGTCCTCGTCGGGGCGTTCTTCACGCGGGACACGGGGATCTTGAAGAACCTGGCGATCGACGCGTACGTGTCTCCTCGCCTGATCTTCAAGTACACGTGACCGTGCTGCTTGTAAAAGTGGAAATCGCCGTGGGGGTCCATGTAATCATTCTTGGGAGCCACGAACATCATCACCTTGTAGAACCCCTTTCGGCACTTTTGCGTGGCCCTCGCCCGGTACACCTTCCCAGGGTTGTCCCCGACGACGCGCTTCTCGAGACCCTTGCACGTCTTGAAGTTGCTGAAAAAGGGCGGGAGACCCTGGTGGTTCCCAGGAACGGCTTTACTCCGCAATTTCTCGTGGGACCCCATGGCGTACGCGTAACAGTTAATCTTGTGGATCAGCGATTTTCCCCAGGGCGCCCAGGAATACGGGACCTCTCCCCCGGAGAGCGGCAAGTTGACCATGCATTTTGCTTTCATTTTTTTTGGGTACCTACCAGTAAAAATGAAAGCGAGTATCGCGTTCGTCGCCTTTGTGATCATCTACTTTGTGAACCTCCTCTTCGTCAGGTACCTCTGGAACAACTCGCTCGTGAAACACGTGACGATCCTCCAGCCGACCACCACGCTGCTGGAAACTTTTTTGCTGGCCCTCGCGATCACCATGATCACGTCTCCAGCTTGGATGATGATCGGGTTCACCGGAGGATTCGCAGACGGGTTCATGAAAGGGCTCGCGAACGCCAAGTAAAATTTCTTTCTCGGGGCACTGTAACATGAACGCTGTCCAGAGACTCCTCAACTGCAAGACTCCAGCACAGTGTTTAGAGAGCCTCGTCTGGTTCGCCATCAACCTCCTCATCATGATCCTCATCATCAGGTTCTTGTGGAACACCTCCCTGGTCAAGCACATCACCATCTTGAAGCCAGCCACCAGCCTGCTGGACACCCTGCTCCTGGCTCTGTCACTGTCCCTCATCAGGTAAACGGCCGAGTGACGAAGTCACTCGTTTCCAATACCCCCGGAGCCCGCGCGCGGCCCCTCAAAACGTCGTGAAGCCAACCTTGGTTTCTCCGGCGTCGCTCTTCAGCGTCGGGTAGCTCGAGATGCCCCCGCAGTCACCGGTTTCGCAATTGACGTACGTGTACGCGACGCCCTTGTCGTCCATCTCCTTCAACTGCTTACGAGTCCACCCGCACCCGTCGGTCCCGTAAACAGTCCAAGAGCCGCCGCCACCGGAGGTGGACTTCCTCCTGTACACGTACCAGAGCAGCATGACAATGACGACGATGACGAAGCTGATGCCGAGTTTCATCATTTACAAGGTGGTTCTATTTTTTTCATTTCAAAAAAGGGTCATTGTAGATTGTCGGCTTCATCGCCTCTCGCTTTCGTAGCATCTCGGTGATTTTCGGGTCCAGTGTTGTCGTTTGTCGCTGTACATAGCGTCTGTGACTGCGTGACGCCTGCTCTTTCTTCTTGTTGAGCCAATTTTTGGCACCCTTCATGCGTTTGACGGACTGTTCGATGAAAAAGGCGTTCGCGATTGCGTGATTCTTTTCCAGATTTGCGGCACGTCGTCGCATTTCATTTTGACGTCGTCGAGCAGCCTCTTGACGACTCGCCCTGATCATCGCGCTGATCCTCTCGGAGGCAGCCCTGGCCGCGTTCTTCTTGATCTTCTCCGCCTCGAGACGCCTCCTGGTCAGCTCGTTCATGTAGGTTTCAGCGTGATGCCGAGGTCTGGTGGTGTTCCTCGGGGCGCGGTGGTACCTTGGTGGCGGAGAGGCTCTGCGCACCAGTCTCCTGATCCTCCTCAAGGCCTTCTTTCCACCCTTGTTCGGAGCTTCATTTTCGGATTCGTTCGAAAAGTTGTTCCCAGACTCCGCACCGGAACCCGGACCCATGGAGGTGTTGCTTCCGTACTCTGTGGGTTTCTTCGTAGTGGCCACCTGACTCTTGAGACGCCTGGGTTGACCCTTTCGCATCGCGCGGACCCTGGCATCGTGCGTCTTCTTGTTGATGCCGGCCACGGCAGCCTTGACTGCGGCGAGAGGGACCTCCTTCCCGAGGAGACTCTCCAGTCGCTTCTGCAACGCTGAGGACTGGCGCATCTGGGTCGACAGGAGACCGAGAGACACGATGAAGCGTCTCAGTGACTCGACGTTCGAGTAGTTGATCAGATTCTTGTTCACTCTCTTGTTCACTCCACCCACGTTCGCCTGGTACCCAGAGACCTTCTTGACTTTCAGGGGGTGCATGCCCGCTCGCGTCGCGGGTTTGTAGTACCCCTCGGTGTTCAACCCGTGATGACGGTACAACATCGCGCGATTGTTCGATTCGCGTTTCGTGGTTTTCGTGAAGCGCTTCTCACGAGGGGACCTCTTCTTGCCTCCTCCGCTCACGTTTCCGATGTACCCGGTCCGGTATTTTTTCGGGGCTGGTACGACCGCCCTGGTCGCGCGCTTGTAGTACCCCTCGGTGGCGGGCTTCAGCTTCGTGCGGTACTTCCTCGGCGGCTGGACCCCGACCCCCCGGTAAGCGTTCTCCAAGTTCTTTTGGAGCTGCCTCTCGTACTCCTCGCGAGTCTTCTCGTTCCCCACCGCGAGTTTCCCGACCCTCTTTTCAAAGGCTCGCTTCAAGGCGGCGACGCGTTGCGCCACGTTCGCGTTTCGACGAGGAGGACTCTTCTGCGGCGACCCGCGGTTCGCGTTCGCCTTGGCCTGTTTCAGGTTTTGCAACATCTTCTTCTGAAGAGCCCTGAGTTTCACGGGGTCAGTCACGACGATGTCCTTGTCATTTTTGATTTCAGTGATTTTCTTCACAGCCTCCTCGTACGCTTTGCGTATCTCCGCGTCGCGCTTTCTGTACTCCTCACGAGCCTTCTTATTCCGCCAGCGCGTTTGGGTAAAAACTTGAGCTCTGGACGTCAGGGCTCGACCGGGAAGGCGTTGCATCTCGTCGCCGTTTCGTTTCAAGTAATCCGTGATCTGAGCCTTCAGCGGTTTGTCGAGCGTGGGTGCTTTTTGGAGGTACCCCAGCGCAGGCTTGTTGGACACGTGTCGAATGTGGTAGTTCACGCCCGTCTGGTTTTCGGGGCGGTCTCGAAGGTTGCCACCCTTGACCTTGTGCTTCGGTGACCCCCGGCTCCCGTAGCCGGACACCGACGAACCGGACCCTGAGGAACTGCTGCTGCTTCCACCAGAGGCGAATCCGTTCCTTCCTCGCTCGATCACCATCTTGTTCAACATGGCTCGGCGTCTCCTGGGTGCGATCACGGTCACGTGCAGAATCTTGTCGTCGATCCCGTCGATGCGTTCTTGGAGCTCCTCCGCGTACAACGGGTCAGTGGCCTGCGACTTCATCCTGACCAGCTTCTTCCGCATGCTTCGAAGCTTCTCAAGCTGCTTCTTCTGAGCCTCCTCCTTTTGACGCGTGATGTTTCGGTTCAGACGCATCGCGGTGGCTCGGTACTCCCCTCGAGGAAACTGCTTCACGGGCGAGGTGCCAGTCGGCGGGGTCCTGGCTCGGTGGTACACGCCACCGGTGCGCATCCTCTTCGGGTTCTTGCTCTTGAGAGAGGGTCCGATCTTTCGCCGCATTCGACCAGGACCTGACGATGACGACGAAGACGATGAAGACGGACTCCTCCTTGTGAGGTTCATAATCTCTTCGCCGATCTGATAGATGCGTTCTTGGAGCTCCTCCTCGTACAACGGGTCGGTGGCTTGGGACTTCATCCTGACCAGCTTCTTCATCGTTTCTTTCATCTTCTCAACCTTCTCCTTCAGTTCCTCCCGCTTTTGTCGAGTGGGTCGGGGTCGGTACGCACTCGCAGGAGGACCTGATGACGACGACGACGATGAAGGCGGACTCGTTTGCATCAGAGTGAGTTCGAGACCCGCGTCGAATTCACCGAGCAAATCGCACAGGTGATCCCTGGTGGGATTCGCTGGCATCTTGGCTCTGACGTCGGCCGGCGCCCTTTCGACGATGAAGGTGGCGAGCTCTGCGTCGCTCATGGCGTGCGCGCGAGACTTTGGGTTCTGGGCGTTTTGCTGTGCGCCGCACCAGTACGCGGGCCGCCCGGCGGTCACGGTTATGAGTTCTTTCCCAGCCGGGAACAGAGAGAGGACCTCGCACAACTGAGCTCGAGTCCTCGCCTTTGCTCTTTTCATCGCCATGCGAACATCAACGGGAGCGTGCTCATTGATGAACCTTAGGATGTCCGCGGTGGTCATCGCGTGCGCTCGTGTCCGCGGGTGGATCCTGTTTTGTCTCGGGCCGCACCCGAACACCCTGCCGATGTTTCTTCGTTCTGGCGAAGGAGTCATCTCCCACTTTCGCTTTTCTCGCCTTACCATGTTTTACGCACTGAATAAAAAACTCACATCCCGGACATCTGAATCCAGTTCGTCCCGTCGCTCACGAGCGTGCACCAAAAGATGACCGGCAAATTCGGCGGTGAATTGTTCTTGTCGAACGTGTTGTCGAGGATCACCGTTTGGGCCACCGCCGGGTTCACGGAGAATTCCATGCGTATCACGTTCGACGCCGAGGAGAGCACCTGATTGGCCACGCTCGACGTCTGCAGCCTCCGGATCATCAGTTCCCTGCCGGGGTACGCGGCCGCGGAAGGCAGCGTCAGCGTGACCGTCCCCGTCGTGTTGGTCAGCAGCCAGCTGTCCGTCGGCTGCACGGTGTACGTGCTCGAGGACACGGTCACCGGGACCCCTCGAGAGAGACACGAGCCTCGAAAGCACCCCACGTTGCTCACGGACGCCACGATCGTGGACGAGTCCGTGCACCACGACTGCAGGTTCCCAGTCTGCGAGGCGGCCCCGATGACCCGAAGCACCGGGTTCGCGGGGGTCGACCCCTGGATCACCACCTGAGCCCCGTTCGGGGCCGCGTTGACCCCGACGAACCCGTTGGTCCCCACGACCAGATTGCCAGAAGTGCCGGCGAACTGCGCCCCTCCGGAGGTGCCCACGAAGCCGTTCGAGGCCGTCACGCTCCCGTACACGTGGACGGGCAGGTTCCTGTCCGTCACGAGGTGCAAGTTGGACGTCGTGTTCGTGGGATCGCTCACGTACCCGATGTGGTACGTCGCGTCGAGGGACCGGAAAAAGGTGGCCACGTTCGCCCCGTCGAGGAGATTGCTGATGATGATCCCGCTGTCCACACCCGTGACGTTGTCGGCCCCGACGCTCACGAGGGCGTTCCCCACGGTGAGCTGCTGCAACTGAATGTCGTACGCGTGGTTCAGCACGTAGATGTTGTTCAGGGTCAGCGTGTTCAGGGTCAAATTGTCGGTGCACGTGACCTCGGTGGTCACTGGGTCCCACGTCAGCGTCTTCGGTCCGCTCGTCGCCTGGCGAAAAGACGACACGAAGGTGGACCCCGAGCCCTTGATCGAGATGTTCGACTCGTACGTCAGCTCGTGCGTGAACACGTTCGAGGCGTTCAGGGAGTCCACGTTCACGTTGGAAAGGTCCCACGTGATTGCTGGTGACTGAATCACCTCGTGGTTGGAAGTGTACCCCAGGAAGGTCACGGGACTGGCGGTCGACGAGCGCACGGGGGCCACGTAAAAGGCGTTCGAGGTTCCAGTGTTCAGCGCGGAGCCAGTGGCGTTGAGGACCACGGTGTTCGGGTGCTGGTCGGTGTCTCCCGCCCCTCTGCCGATGGCGACGCAGTGTTGCCCCTGGTTCTCATAGCCGGCACCTGATCCGATGGCCACCGAGTAGTTCCCTTGCGAGATGGATCCCGTGGCGACGCCGATGGCCACCGAGTTGACGCCCTGGGAGGTGTCTCCGGCGTTGAAGCCTATCGCGATGGCGTTCTCCTGCTGGTTCTCGTATCCCGCGGCTGCGCCTATGGCCACGGTCCCGTCTTGCTGGGTCCCGTTGCCAGCCTGGTTGCCGATGGCGATGGCGCTCCCGCTCTGTTGGATGGAGATGTTGGATGCGAACGACAGGGTGTCGTTCGAGACCACCACTGACTTGGCGTAGACGTTGCCCTGACTGATCCGGAGATCACCGTTGTTGATGAATATCCCGCTCGAATCACCGGTGATGGACGTCATCTGACGTACGCCGAGAAGATATGTGTGGGATGTTTACAATGTGGCTATGGTTCCATCTTGGTTTCTAAGGTTGATCCTTTGAACTTCCAGATGAACCCTTTGTGTGTTTCATACTTTTTGTACCGGATGTCTTCACTGGCACACCTTGACAGTGTACTCACATTTCCACCTACACATCTTGCAGCTGTAGAAAGACTTTCGTGTTCAGCTATATAAGTACCACGCAAGTCATACTGATAGACTTTTTTCCTATTAGCATCACGTCCCACATTTAAACCAAATGGAATGCCACTTACATGGATTTCATCTGTTATTTTCCAGTAGAAGCCTTTATATAAAATGCCTTTATTTGCATATTTCATTATAATATCAAAAGATGTATTAATAGATCGCGCGGCTTCAGAAACATAATCAAATGTATCAACAAGAACGTTATTGTGATCATACTTCTCTACCTTTCGACGGATATTTGATTTGCGTTTTTCACGAGGTCGTGCTTGATTTTCTTCATGAAATTTTTTTAGTGCCACACTTATTTTCTTTTTCTGTTCATCACTCTGCGTTTTACCAAATTGTGGATTTTTCTCTCCTCTAAATTGACCAATTCGTTTAGCTTTTTTATCTTCGGACCACGTGAATTTTTTTCTATTCATAACAGGTGGATTTTTACCACCTTCTTGTATGTTATATCCATTGGGTACAATTGTATTGTATCTTTTGATGTAATCCATCTCATATTGATTGCAGTTTTCATCAAAACATACACAGATGATCTCAAACTTGAAGTTATCAACACCATATTTGGTCAAAGCCCTGAAGAACACGATTCCAATGCAATCTTTCTTGAGTGTTTTATATGCACGCCATCTATTATTGATGTCTTGCTGCAGAGATTGACCGATGTATTTTTTTCCATTCACCCTGTTCGTGATTGAATAAATGTACCCCATGATGCATTTCGCGTGCCGATCATCAAGTCTCTAAGACAAAAAAAAGACGCCTCCGACTGGATTCGAACCAGTGTAAATGGATTAACAGTCCACCATAATGAACCAACTATATGACAGAGGCTCTCTCCCCTACCTGAATCGAACAGGTAACTCGCGGAGCTACAATCCGGAATGATCAACCATTTCACCAAGGGGAGATAGTGATATACATGCTAGGATTTGTGTTTACATACTATTGGACACGGATTCATCATACTCATCTATTAATTCGTAAATCCCTTCCCACATGTCGTGATACGCAGCCTTTAGTGGACACTCTTGCTCGTCGAGTCTTTCGAGTTCATACACTTTCTTCTTCGCCTGTTCAAACTTTTGTTCCTGAGTGAGGTTGCTCGATCTTGAAGTGTACCAGGATTTGGAACGCATGCGAGGGTGAGAGACGGAGAAGAAAGACTTTTGAACTGCCTGTCCATTTTCCATCACATTGGAAACTTTCCATCTGATTTCAGGGTGCTCCTTCATACCAGGGTACTGAAGACTCTCGCCGTTCATAATGCGATACGGCTTCGTCGCAGACCAGGTGAGATTCGCGACACGACAGTCCTTAGAATACGTGATGTGATCGACGAACTCGTATCTGTTAGGGTTCGGCACGGACGCCAGCAGCGCAATCATCGTGTGAAGTTCCACACTGTGCCTTCCGATGCGCTTCAGAAAGTTCACGCCGTCTTCGTTGCGCGGTTTTCCGATGAAGTAATCGCCGTGGTTGGTTTTCATCCTTTTCCATTCAAAGTTCAGGATGTCTTTCACGAACACCGTATCCACGAGTACAGTACACTGATCAAATGCGTAACTGTAATAATCTCCATCAAAGTTGTAGCTTATCACGTACACATCAGATATGAGGATGTACGTGATATCTGGATTACGAAGAAGTGTGTAATACTCATTACGAGAAGTGCCATCTTTGTTGTAGTAATCAGCAACGTCCATTTTTCACTCTTACACTTCTAGTGTGCTACGCCTCTAATAGTGTTTTGAACTCAAGCTCGAGCTGAGCACGGAGGTTCTCCTCGGGGTCGGCGAGCACAGCCTCATTGAGTTCGTTGAGTTTCGTTATTGCTGCACGGTACTTTTCGATGTCAGAAACTGCATTCGACTTTGTCGTCGCCCACGGGATACGTAGAGCGGGGTGACGCTCGATGCGGAAAAACGACCGATATTTCCGCTCTTTCCCTTCCACCTCCTTTCCGTATGGTTCATTCTTACGGAAGTTCATGTACTTGGGAAGCGGGTGAGGAATCTCATCAGCAACGGGTTCCAGCTTGAAGGAGTACTTGTCCCGGTTGAAACTCTGCTGCGATCGAGTAGCCCAGCGGAGATTCACGACTCGATTATCGAGTGGATTCCGACTGATATGGTCGACGGTGTTGTGTCCCTTTGGGTGCGGAAGCTTCGCTATGAAAGCGATGAAGCGATGAAGCAGAATCTTTCTTGATGTTACGGGAATCCCGAGATACTCAAGACGCTTCGTCGTCCCAGCATTCAAAGCCGTCGCCATATAGCAAATCTTAGGGTTCGTGTACTGATAGTGCCACTTGAAATTGCGCAATTCGTTGACGAGGCGAGTATCCACGAGAACAGTGTAATCGTAGTTCCCATCGTCTTGCGTAATTTGAAGTGAAGTGTATTCCGGAGATACTTCACGATACGTGTTACTTATTGTGCGTCCAAAAACAAGAAGCTCCTCCTCGGTCGCCATGGCTAGTTATTTACATAGTGCTTGCTCCCTTTAAGCCCTTTTGGGTCACGCCACGTTTTACTTTAATTACTGAAAAGTATGCCTCCCATTCCCGCTTGAACCTTGAAGATGTTGTAGTTGACGGCGTACATGTCCTGGACTGCGTTGGTGCCACCGGGCATGCCGGTAGTGGCGGAGTACTGCACCTGCGCGTTGTCAATGCGAGAAAAGTTGCACGTACCGGTGGGCTGGTGCTCCTCGGGCTTGAGGGCGAAGGAGTAGCTGTAGATACCCGGGTAGGGGTTTCCGGTGTGGTGCCAGTAGGGCTGCACCTGGTTGAAGAACTTGCCGTACTGCTCCTTGAAGCGATCCTGGCCGTTGAGGATGAGCTTGAACCAGACGTTGTTCGCGCCGAGCGGTCCGACAGCCTCCTCGGTGAACTGCTTGGTGGAAGTGTTCGAAAGGTAAGGCGCACCAGTCATGTATGAAATGGGCCCTGAGATGGCACCGCCGACCAGAGTGTTGGACTCGAGCTTGATGCTGGCGCTGCCGCTCTCGGTGGTCAAGTTCCAGAGCTTCTCGCCCGCGGAGCTGGATCCGTTGGTGATGCACCAGATGAGCTCCTTGACGGGGTGGTTGTAGGACAGACGGATCTGGGTGGCCATGGAATCAGTGCCGGTGTGCTGAACCTGCTCGATGAGGTAGTCATGGGGCTTTTGGGCGAAGCGCCTGCGCTCTTCGGTGTCGAGGTAGACGTACTGACCCCAGATCTCGGGGACGGAGGCGCCGAAATAGGTGCTGTACTCGCTGGAGAGGTCAAAGTCGAGACGGACCTCGTGGTACTGCAGGGCGATCAAAGGCAAGTACAGACCGGCATTGCGATTGAAGAAGAAGAGCAGGGGAAGGTACACGGTCTGCTTGGCACTGGCCGAGGTGGTGGTGGACACAGAGGTCATCTTGCCGTAGTTGATCTTCTTGGTCTCGTCGAGGTACAACTCAGAGTACAACCTCCACCAGCGCTGGTAGTGCTTGTCAATGCGCTGACCGCCGATGGAGAGCTCGATGTCCTGGATGGCGCGCTCGGCGGCCCAGCAGCCGCTGGTGCCGTCGGTGCCGATGCCGTTCACGAGGGTCATTTTCATGTACATCTCGCCGATCAAGTCGCCGTTGCGAGCAATGGTGACGGAAATGCGGCCGTTGTTGTTGGCCGAACCGTTGACGGTCTGCTGGATGTTCTCCAACGCGAACATGGTGTGGCGCTTGTAGACCGCCTGGAAGAAGGTAACCTCGGGTTTACCGGTGATGTATACGTCCTGGGCTCCGAAAGCAACGAGCTGCATGAGACCTCCGGCCATTTTGGAGTATGCCAACATTTTATTTCGGGGGATGAACGCGGGCGCGGCAAATCGCCTCTGAAGAAATCTCAGAGGACACCAATAAATGGCGTCACGTGCTGAGAAAGTTACCCGCCGAGTGCCCGAGCCCGAGCCTGAGATTGACGAGGCTGAGGAAGAGGATGACGAGTTCGACGAGGAGGAGTTCGACGACGAAGGGATGGACCTGGGTGCCATCTTGGAGCCCTTCCTGGCCACTGAGGACGGACAGACCATCGCCACCGCCCTGGTGTCCATCTCGAAACACATGGAGAACCAGAACAAGATCCTGATCAAGATCCTGTCACAGATGTCCAAGCCTCCTGCTGCTGCTGCGCCTGCCGCGGTCACGGTCCCGACTGCACCGTCATCTGAAGAGGCCTAGAAAGGAGTCTCTCATGATAGAACAAGAACAAAGATGGCGGCCGCTGTGCATTACCTGTCTCCTGATGCCGACGACGGCGAAGCGCGCATGGAGCTGTTGCGCTCGCAAGTCCAGGACCTCGACGAAGGACAGCTCCTCGAGTTCATCTCGCAGCTGGAGAGCGCCTGGTGCCTGGATAAGCGAGGCGACCCCTGGATCCCGATCACGAACGGCTTCAAGCAATTTTACGCACCGAATGAGCTGTCACCCCAGGGTCTCCCTCTCAATTTGGACATGGAAAAAGTTTCCGATCAACACAAGCGCAAACAACGCGCACTTGGCGAGGTGAGGTCGAATGTCTCTCGAAAAGTGTATTCGGGAGCTAAAGCTCCCACCTCACGTTCCTCGCAGATGTATCACCGCTCCATGGCTCTCGAGATATCTGCCAAGGAGTCGGTCGACATCAACGGGAATGAGTTTCAGGTGCGAGTTTTCGTTGCTAGCAACAAGCGGCCTCCGGCCGCGCGCGGACACTTTTAGTGTCCGCTTCAAAACGAGCCTGTTGACACAGTCTCACCGCAGGTCGCTGTCCGAATCAATCGTCTCATCGACATGGCTGACGATGCCTATGAGACTGTCTTCAGATATGCCAGACAATACGAGAGGATCAATCACCCGACTCTCGTCTGTTCAAACCCCGACGCGGACAATACTCTATTCAGGTGCGAAGTTTTCGTCGAAGACGAAAACGAGCCTGTTCTCACAGTCTCACCGCAGGTGCTCAACAATGAACACCGAGGATCTGTCTCCGTATCAGGAATTGCTCCTCTCGATGCTGAACTGCACCTACATCAAGAACGTCCGACGCTACAAGGGTCAGTGCTGTAAGCAGATTGTGACACCTGACGGGTGCGATGCAAGTTGTTTCAGGCGCCTCCGGCGCCGCAACTTGCGAGCGGTGGCTAACCACCTTTACCGCAGGTACCACACTAGAGCATGGAAGCAATTCATGACCATCGAAGAGTTTGTGTACACGAATGCCCAGAAGGAGACTCGCTTCGAAGTCTGGAAAAACCTGACTTCAAAGGGAACGACAGCCAGAGACGTGATTCGATTCTTGACTGAGGCGAAGGACATACAGTTTCCTGAGATCAAGAAGAACCGTCACGTGTGGTCATTCAACAACGGACTCTTTGTTGGAAAGGAATGGTCACCAGAAAGTGGAAAGTACACGTGTCGTTTTTACCCATATGACAGTGTGGAATTCAGGTGTGTGAGTCGAGGGGCAAAGCGGCCTTCGGCCGCGCGCGACCGGAGGTCGCTCCAGCCCCCTCTGCGAAAGCTTCTTAAAAAGTGAAGGGAGCTAAAGCTCCCCCCACGTTCGTCGCAGGTGCCTCGACCCGACCGTCGTGAGTTCAAAGTACTTTGACAAAAACTTCATGCACTGTGACCACATCAACGACTGGTGGGACATACCGACTCCTCACTTTCAGGGGATCCTAGATTACCAAAAGTTTGATCGAGAGGTATGTGTCGAGTCTTTGAATTTTCGAAAAGTGAAACGGAGACTAACGTCTCCACCCACATTCCTCACAGGTCTCATCGTGGATGTATGTCATGGGTGGAAAGTGTTGCTTTGACATTGGAGACATTGATGGCTGGCAGATCATTCCGTTCCTCAAGGGTATCGCACAGTCTGGCAAATCGACGATCATCACCAAGGTTTTCAAAAAGTTTTATGAGGCTGAGGATGTGAGGACTTTGTCTAACAACGTTGAGCGAAAGTTCGGTTTGTCTTCCATCTACGACGGGTTCATGTTCATAGCACCAGAGGTCAAAGGTAAGTCGAGTGCCGAAGGCACTCATCAATGAGTTCTCAAAAAGTGGATCGGGAGCTAAAGCTCCCACCCCACGTTCCTCGCAGGAGACCTGTGTCTGGAGCAGGCTGAGTTTCAGTCCCTCGTGTCAGGCGAGGACATCTCGATCGCGTGCAAATATGAAAAAGCCAAGTCAGTGGAATGGAAGACCCCAGGGATTCTTGGTGGGAATGAAGTCCCAAACTGGAAGGATAACTCGGGAAGTATCATTCGACGCATGTTGTCTTGGAACTTTTCGAAACGAGTGGTTGAAGCAGATCCACACTTGGATGATAAACTCGATCGTGAGTTGCCTCTCATCCTCTTGAAGTGTGTCAGGGCTTACCTCGACTACGC
>JACCDP010407181.1_pt1 | contig 21364 bp, 16 predicted proteins | sample 7445841 | NCBI WGS metagenome assembly JACCDP01 (sample SAMN15323441, study PRJNA562643) | freshwater metagenome | isolation source: river surface water | place: USA:Blue River Watershed | collected 2017-08-17
AAAGTAGTTGATCATAAAGATGGAAACATTTTAAACAATCACCCAAATAACTTGGAAGTGGTTGACCATACTGAGAACGTTCGTCGTGGTGGCTTATCATTGAGACTATTCAAAGTAGACCCATCAACTATGAAAGTAGTTGAGACTATTCGATGCGTAAGTGAGTATGTGGAAACACGCAAAGAACTTTCTAAGAAGACAATTCAACGAGTTTGTGTAAGCGGAGAAGTCTATAGTAACTTTATTTGGCTAGATCAATCGAAGGAAGGCACCTTATTTACCAAAGATGGTGATGATATTACTTTAACTATTGTAGCCCAATCAATCGCTGATATAGCTGCTGATGTCCAATCTCAGATTGAATCGTTGTGTTCGCCATTAGAAGGTAATCTCCCATCGGATGCTATTCCAGTTTCATTTGTCGGCGAACAAGAAAAGGCGGTTACTAAACGTGCTAATATAGATGTTTCAATCCTAGATACTATTTCATCATTCGATAAGAGAGGCCTTGGCAATGTCGAATCGCGTGACTTACTCAATGTGCGTATTACAGATCATTTACCTTGTTCCTATGTGTTATCTTACCATGGTAAGTCTAAGAGCAATCAGTTGGTATTGTGTTGTAGCTCGTTGATTATCTATACTCGCTCCAGTGAGAATCTCTCTTTGAGTGAGCGTAAGTGCCGCATATGTGATCCAACAGTAAACCGCGAACAGTTTGATCCTAAAATCGAAGAAGGCATGATTCCTATATATGAATATTACTCAATTGATCCTAAATATTCAAATGACACTCCATTGATGCTCGTTAAAAGACATGATAATATGGTGAGCGGTATTCTTGCGAATAATGGTAAATACAGTACTAACAATGTTGCTCGTATCAGAATGTCCTTATTTGGTAAGATAAAAAATGATACGGATAAATGGATTAATAAAGCAGGTGATTATCCGAATCGTTTTGATTTCAATCATCGCTACTGGTCCTTCTACGGTCCAGTAAATAATAGACTTGATGAAGAAGCTGCCATTGAAAGGCAATGGTTAACTTCTCGTCGCATGGGGTGTTCGAGCTTTCAAGCTTTAAAAGCCAAGGTACTTGGTTGAATCATTCAGCTACAAAAATTGATTTTTTTTATTAAATATATACATTGATATGTTTCGAATTGCTTCTATTCCAAAAAAGTCAATCATGATGATCAAAGGAAGTAGAATTAATCCATTTACTATTCAAAACCGATCGACAAGTTTTACACCAAATACTGGAAGTGTTTCAAATCATAATAATTGTAATTGGTGTGTTATCAATTCTGCATGCAGAAAAATTGCTGAAGATGAAATCAAAAAACAACTTACCGAATTTGAAAAACATTTTACCGAATTCAAAAACGTACATAAAGTTGATATGCAATGGTTAAAAATATTTAGCGTTTTTGGGTTGACAACTGGAATGGGGCTTGCAGGTTGCTTGCTGAAAAGTATTGATGACATCAATACCCATATGCATAGTATTGACAAGAAGCTTGACAGTATTGACGAGAAGTTCGACAGTATTGACAAGAAGTTCGACAGTATTGACGAGAAGTTCGACAGTATTGACAAGAAGCTTGACGAGAAGCTTGACGAGAAGTTCGACAGTATTGACAAGAAGCTTGACGAGAAGTTCGACAGTATTGACAAGAAGTTCGATGAATTGAAAGCTCTTATTATTCAATCCAACAAACGCGGATGGTTTTATTAAAAAAGTTCCATGTAGTATCCATCTTGATATGTTCATTTTTTTGTGGCTTAAAATTGCGCCTATCCCTGATATATATAATGAGACTAATGCTAGACACCCTTTCAAAGCGTCGTTTGAAAAAATCATTTGAATCTTGGTTTGAGGAAACTAATTTGGAAACAATATTGGAGTATAATTTGGAGTTGCTACCGGTGCGTATGGATATTGATCTGAATTGTTTTGATTTTGATTTGGCAAACGATTTGACCCATTTGAGTAAGGATTGTTTGCTCAATTTGCTTTCCTTTAAAGGCGGTGTATTGTTATTATGCCAACAAGTAGAGTTGCTCATTGATAAAGATATCTTGCACCATTTGTTCTCATCTCCATTTATGGATGAAGAATCATTGTTGATACTATTAATGGATCAGCGTGTGATCGATTCTGGAGGTGAGATGTACTTGGAACATTTGGCTCGCAACCCGAATATTTACGAATAGGTGCATGATTTTATTGCTCAAATCATTCGTAAAAAATTGATTTTTTTCTGAAATAACATAAAGAAGCCCTTTACTCAACTATGATGCGCTGCGGATTTTGCCAAGAAACATTCAACTGTATTGACAAGTGGGTCAAGCATATCGAGATTGAAATTAAGGTTATTAGCACCATTAATAGTCGCGGCCCATTCCGTTGTCCATCTTGTTATCATGAATATAATTCATTAGAGACTTTAAGTAATCATTTGAAGAATCGAAAATGCTATTCATATAATTCTAACCAATATAGTTGTCTGATTTGTAATTCATCATTTGTATCTGAGGCGAATTTGCTACGCCATACTCACTTTGGTATTTGTGTGCAAAAGAAAACTGAGCAATCATATCGCTGCGCAAATTGTTTCACTAATTTTACATTATTATGTAATCTCCGTAAGCATCAACGTTTAGGTATATGCAATTCTCGTCTTTCAATAGTAGATTCCAAGGTATATGAAGACATGATGAGATCAACTGCTCAGCAATTTAATGCGCCTACAACTTTACCAATTGATCCATCGAATGTGAAACCTGTCGCACAAAAAGGTCCTCCTATTACAAGGATTAAAGAAATTAAACTATTGAGTTTGTCTCAAAATGTTAATCCTTCCTATTCACTGATCAATATATATAATCATAGTAATCGGGCCTGCCCTCGATGCTCTAAGGTACTAAAAAGTAAAAATAGTTGGCTCTACCATGTATCAAATGTTGCATGTGTATCTACCCGTGATATCACTGATGAATTATTGAATACTCCAGGTGCGCAAGAATTGTTAAAGTTGTATGATCCAAAATGGCGTTTATGTCCAATTTGTTTTAGAGTGTTAAATAACAAGCATAATTGGATTTATCATGTTTTGAATGCTATATGTATTGGTAAGAATAATGCAGCGCACCAAATAAAACCAAACTTAAATCGTCAATGTAAGTTTTGTTGTAAGCTTTTCGCCTCATCAGCCAGTACCCGCAAACATGAAACAACAACTTGTCGTTTTAGAATAAAAGTTTATAAATGCGATTGGTGTGATCAAAGTTTTAGTCGTCGAATCGAAATGGTAAAGCATTTGAAAGCAATTGATTGTGTTATTGATCCAATGGTTAAGTTTGGTACATATTTCTCCTTGGACACAAACATAGAACCCATAGATGATATTACTAACAATTTCTTCGACAATGCCACTAATGCTGCTAATACCACGAGTATTACGATAAAAAATGAATTAGACTTTATAAGCAACATGGTTGAATCTATTGATTATGCATCTTTAACTGATCTTGATCATATCTTAATCGATTGGCAAGACCAAGATCACCCCGGCGAGACTATGATGATTTAACTAATCATTTGGAAATCGCATGGATGCTTATATGATTACATATGTATGTTTGCATTTTTTTTGTCTAAAATTGCATAGTTCTTAAGATAATATAATCGATACGATTAAGATGTTTCCAATCCTTTCAAGCTGGGAAGAAATCCAAAGTAGCATCATTGATAAGTATATCCGTCGTCGTCGCGGTGGTTCTTCTACGACATTGGATGCTCGTTCGCGTAAGCATTTATATGCTGAGATAAATAGTAAATTGCAAAATCCTTTGTATCAAGATTTAGATAATGAAGCAATAATCTCTACCTTGCGTTACATCTATTGGGAGACAAGAGCAGGTATATTTGTTTCTATTCGTAATAATAAGTTGGAAGCATTCTTGCCGTTCGCTAATGCGCGATATCGTAACGATTGGTCTTCCGAGTTAAGTTTCGTCGGTGTAGATTCATCATCAAAGCATCCAGTGCGTGACTATTTAGAATACAAGAGTATGGTATTGAGCAATGGTAAGAATAAGCGTTCTCGAGGTAATGTAATGTTGAACCCATCTAACTGGTGGGCTAATCATCATTTCTTAAATATGTCTCCTCGACCTGATGTTTGGGGACAGCATAGCTTACAAGAATATCATGATATGATACATGGTTGCGTATCGAGTCGCGTTGTTGGGAACGTAATGTTTGTTATCAATAAGCGCGATCATCCTGTACTACGTTTAGACTTACGTAAACCTTACACATTCTTGTATCGAGGGCGTGCACCTCTTGTGAGTCATCCGAAGAGTAAGTATGCTCCAATCTTAACTTCTTATTCTAATCCGGAATATTTGGACATTACTATTCCAATTGTCCAAGATTGGACAATCGCAACTAATCCGGAGAATTATTATCCGATCACTACTGATATTGCTTGGAATGATAAGCAAGAGATAGCTTTCTTTCGAGGAGCAGCGACAGGTCGTTTGCTCGTTCGCAATAATAAGGTCCATAATCAGCGTATCATGCTTGCGGAGTTATCTACTAAATGGGAACAAGATAAGCCTAATCTATTAGATGCCGGTATTACCAGTTGGAACTTATCGGACAAGATAGACTCAAATGGTGTTGTCCGATTTATTGTGCCAAGTGAGATGGAGGCAAGAGGTGTTTCTTTGAAAGCAAAGATTCCTATGAATGAGCAAGTATGTTATAAATATTTGATCAATATGGATGGCCATACTGCGCCTAATCGTACTAGTTGGATCTTATCATCTGGTTGTTTGATGCTATTAGTAGAATCATTGTTCAACGATACAACTTGGATAGATCGCAACTTGAAGGCTTGGGTTCATTATGTTCCTGTAAAGGCTGATCTTAGTGATTTAGAAGAGCAGATAATATGGTGCAAAAAAAATGATGATGAATGTAAGAAGATAGTACGCAACGCTAAGGTGTTTGCTCGAACTTACTTCAATAAAGAAACTATCTGTGATTACATGGCTTACCTACTCAACCGTATCCATGCTAATAAGCATTAAACAAAATCGAATTGGTAAGACATTCGTTTTAATGCTGATGATGACCCAGGTAAAGACGGATCTAATGGAGGAGTCATAGACGTTGGGAATGAAATATTAGCTAGTGGGTTCATTATGTTTGTTTTTTGTGGCACTTCTGTATTCGTTGATGTGGCATTTACATTTGTAGGAATCTCAGCTACCTTTGTAGTTTGTTGAATTGGTTGATCATTAATTCTTACTATATCAACGTTAAGATCAGGTAGATGTTTGATTGGATATAGTGTGTCTTTATTCAATGTATAATAAGTTCCTCTTTGTTGCGCGATGACCGCATTATGGCCAATAAAATTGGAAGCATCAGTTGGGACCTTTCTCCATTGCGTATGTGGGTATATGCCATTACTAATAAAGATTGTTATGCCGAATATTAGTAGGAATTTAATTAGTATCGGTGTTTTATCTGAGGTGCATGACCCATTCATAAAGTCCAATACAATAAGATAGACAATGAGCCCAATCAGCGCTATGGATAATAGTAATATAAGATTAGCCTTTCGAGTGAAAAGCCTCCACCCCCATTTGCCGAATCCAAATTTCGCTAAAGCATTTGATGAAGTATCTACTTCAAACCTATTCGAGATAGTGTTCATGTCTCGCTATATCAGTTTGCACATATTTGCCAATGTGGGTGTAAAATTGATTCAAATATGATATAATATAAATTGCTTCAATTATGAATGGCTTTGCTCTTGTCTCGGATGTCGATGCATTCTTGTTCGAAAACTTCGGATCAATGGAAGATAATTTTGAAATGATTGATATCAGCTCTTGTCCTAATTGCCACGTCCATATGTCTGTTAGAACTAACCAATATATATGTGAGCGTTGTGGTTTCATGCGAGAGAATGTCGAGGTAGCTGATCATACGTCCAATATCTCTGATAATAATTACAGCGTTATGGCTACTGGTATTCGTTGTATTGGTAACAATGCCTACAAGTATCAATCTATCTTGAGATCTAATTGTAACTCAACTGAATCCAATAGAGAGACATTGTTATCGAATGTTCTCTTTGGAAACTCTCGCATTGGCAAGAACATTTCTATTCCGAAGGAAGTACTCTTATCAGTAGCAGATCAGTATCGCCATATTGGCCAGTCTGGAAACGTAGCTCGTGGTACTATCTTCAGAGCTATACTTGCAGCTTTGACTTACTACGAATGTTTGAAACGCCGTTATAGTTTCAAACCTGTAGATATCTATACATGGTTTGACATTGATCCTTGTACTTACTCTAAAGGGGATAAGAAAGTTCGTGAGCTATTAGACTACGGTTTATTGGATGTGGATCTTCGAGAGATTCAAGTTGAGGAGAGTTATGCGTACAAGTATGCGACTTCTCTTAACTTCACTACTGATCAAATCGCGTTCATCATTGAGTTGCTACAATTTGTAATCAAAAATAACCTAATCAACCCCAATGCCAAGTCAAGCACAAGAGCCTTAGCTGTCATCAACTTCTTCATTACTGCGAGTAAGATTAACATGAACACACATGCTTTTGAAGAGCATTTCAATTGCAACTTTGGTTCTGTAAGAACTTTGTGTTTGGATATGGCTGAGCGTTTCGAGCAAGTGCGTCATTTGTTCATCAAATACAACATCCCATACGATGGGGTCGAGTATCATACAAAGAAAGCTATCAAACGTAAGGTCAAGAAAGGATCACGTATCGCTTTATAAGTCGATAATGAATATCGATGCGAGAGAGAATAGCATCGATTGAATGATCTTTTTTTGTGAGTGATAATCAATTAGCTTACATGTTTGATATGGTTTCTATTAAGAGATATAGACCAATGAGCTCATTAAGTAATACCCAAAATGGGCGATTAAGAGATGACGATTTGTTAGCATATAATGGGTTCAATTATCTGCTATACCGCCAAGCTCCTCGAGAAACTACCAAATCGGTTACAACGTTTTCGACTGATATCAATCCAAATGCGGTAACAAAAAAAGATATCATCCTTGCCTTAACATCCGATCAAAACAAGAATGAAATAACTCAGCGGCTAGTCTCTCAAGTAGTGTTGAACGCTACTATTAATGTGGCTCATATTAAGAGCGAAATTTCTAAATTGCTACAAGGCTGGGTTGATATGGGTAAGTTCAATAAATTAGACCAATTCTTGTCACTCAATAGCATGATTGATTACTACAACGCTGAGTTTATACGAGACTTTAAAGATATGATTATACCATTTCACCCTGAACAAGTCAAGAGTGTCGTTAACCCTAATGGCATGTATGTTCAACAAACAAGAACCTTGTCCTATAAGTCCAAGCCTCCGCCATTTTGGGAACGTTCATTATACAAGCGACTAGAGGATCGTACCCGAGATCTTCCTATTGATGAGTCTGAGAATTACTTTATGAAACACAAACTGACGGGTAAGGAGCTCCCACCTAGAGCGCGTTCTGATGGTATCTTTGAAAGAGAAGAACCAGCGTATCGTTTACTACACGCACAATCGCATCAATAACTTATTGAATAATTAAAGCAGCCTGACTGTTACGCTTGGGTTGCTTTACCATGATAGCCTAAATAGTGTTTACTTGGGATATTAGTTATTGGTTCAGTTCTAGGTTCAGTTTCATCTTCATGCCATGCCTCTGTAATAGTATTCATATTTGCGTTGGCTGCGTTTTGCCTTCTTTTGAGAATTCTAGAAGCTGCGGCTAAATTATTATCAGCATTTGCAAAGGCATTTTTTTGTGCTTGCTGTGTTTCTTTATTCTCATCATTAAACTTACGACTATAGATTATGTCGTACATTTGGGATCTAAATGCGTTCAGATCATTGAAGATTTTTTTTATCGTAGCATCATCGGCACTGGACAAACTTAAATTTGGTTTAAGCAATTCACCTATTGGGATACCTGAAGTTGTCTGCATAGCAGGTAGTACATTCACATTTTTAGTATTTCCATTAACGCTCGTTGTTCTATCTACTACTCTTGTCTTAAACGCATCGGCACTGGACGGGTTGCTTGTAGTATTTCTATTCGTGATTGATGGTTGCATTGATGGTTGGGCTGGAGGTTCAGGCGGTAACTCAAGAGGAGTATACATAAAGTCTTTTATATCATTACTCAAACCAGTAAAACTGTCACCAATATTATTAGCTACAGTTGATGCATCATCTTTGATCTTTTTAATCGATTGACTGGTTTTTTGGAATGCCTCTTGAGTGCCTTCAGCAAATGAAGCAACGTTTGATGCAGCTGTAGATGCTAATTCTTTAGCCTTATCAAGTAAATTACTAATTGTAGATTGTGATTCTGGAACACTCAAACGTTCTCTCGTATCTTTATGGATGTCATCAAATGATTCTGTAAACGCTTCTTTTGTTTCTATTACCGCGGCTCTGACTGGTTGTAGTGCGTTATCGATACTTTGTTTGACCGGTTGAAGCGCGTTATCGATACTTTGTTTGACTTCATTAGAGGTATCATTTATCGATTTTTGCATATTGAATTTGAGTTCTTCTGCTTTCTTATTGAGTTTATGCGCCGCTTCATCTTTCGATTCACTCAATTTATCTAATATGGTTGATTCGTATGAATGAAGATTATCTGAAACATTGGAAGAGAGGTTCTCAGAATCAAAGTTTGTATAAGCAAGTTTAGATAATATACGTAAAGTATTGTGGTCAAAAGATACCGCATCGGTAAATCTACTTTGATCATTAGATGTCGTTATATCAAGCTTCTTAACAATAACAGTTAAAGTCGAAGCATTGTTTGGTTTATCACTAGGAGTAAATATAATCTCACCTAGATCAATAATCTTAATAATCATATTGATGAGTAGATTCTTCTCTTCAGTCATTCCACAGTTACTCATATTTTGAATGAGTTTGTTGATAGTTTTATGTCTCTTTAACACTTGATATATGCTGTTGAATAGACATAGCATATTTCCTCCAATTGATTTAAGAATTAGAATATCATTTTTAATATTGTATAGTTGCTTTCTTAGTCCAGAAAGTTTGTTATTCAATTCGTAAAGTGGCGAGTTGTAATCTTGTTGGACCTTATTGCTAGCATCATCTCCTATTTTCTTAAATAAGAACCCAAGCTCTAGTAATAGTTTCAGGGTATCTTTATTCAAGATGATTTCTTTTTTGCTATCGGCATCGATAATGAACTTTTCATCAAACACATCTTTTTGGTAAAGCGTTTTGGTAAATTTCCCACTGGCTGAAAGAGAAACTAAAATCTTGATTTGATGATTGAATGAGAAGTTTGATAATAAGAACTGTTTAGTTTCGGAACATATTAATTTACTCCTTTCAGCTTCTATAGCCGCTTGTGAAATTTCTTGTTGTCTTTTCATTTTCCTTTCAAGTTTTTGTGCCTTTTTAGCAGCAGCTGTGGTTCTCAATTGTTCATTTTCTAAATCAGCTTCATATTGCGCTTGTTGGGCAGCAAGTGCATCGGCCTTTTGTTGTTGCAATTCTTGTTCTTTTTCAGCGAGAAGTCTTTCAGTCAAAGCTTTATTATCAGACTCCATACGTTCAATGAGACCATTTAGTCTGGCTATTTCAGTGTTGCTCGCCGAAGATTTCTTTTGTGAAGCCATTAGTTGGTGGTAATATTGGTCTTTCATGTCATTAGCTCTTTGAAGCTGACCAGCAAGTTCTGTATTCTTAGCTTGTAACTCTTTTTGTTTAGTGATATTTGCATTTAAGATTCTTTGTATTTGTTCTTGTTCTTGCATGCTTTGTTCCTCAAGGCTAGCGATTCTTTGTTGTAGCAAACTCTTTTGTTTCAAGAATTCTTCTTGTTGTTCTCTAGTGATATCGCTACTAATTTGTTGAGCTAGTCGTTCACTGTCTTGCTTTAAGCTAGTAATCGATTGATCATATTTAGTTTTAATACTTGATAGTTCCTCCGTGCCACTTTGGACTAATGAACGAAGATTATTTAATTCTGTATCGTTAGATAACTTTTGCGATTCTAATGTGGTCTTTTGAGCAACGATTCCATCAAGCGTTGCTTGCAATTGTTGATTCTTATCATACATTGCAGTAGCATCTAGCTGGGCAGTTGCGAGTGTTTGTCGCAACTGATTCAATTCAGCATTATGTTGCTCTTGGTTAGCTTTTTGATGTTCGAATTGTTGTTGCATTTGTTCTTGGAAATCTTTATTCATCTTTGCAATTGCCAATAGGTTTTGTTGTTCTATTTGTTCTTTCTCTTTATGTTCCTGTTCTAATTTTGTTTGCAATTGTTCATTCATAGCAACGAGTTCTGCATACTTACTACCAATAGTGGCAAGTTGCATTGTTTGCGATGCGAAATTATTTTTGAGTGTTTCATGCTCTACCTTCAATGCTTCAATGGAACCTTGTAGCTCTTTAGTGGTTTTGAGATTTGTTTCAAGTTCTAATCGTTTCTTATCTAGATCGTTTCTTAGACTTTGGACTAATAGCTCTAGTTTAGCTTTTTCAACAATCGTATGTTTCAATTCTTGTTTGCTATTATCTAGTTGCGCCTCTTTGATCTTAATCGAATCCAATTTATACTGATCAGTTGTCGGATCTATGTGTCTGTTAAGCTCTTGTAACTCTTTTTGGACAAGAATGATATCTCCTTCAATGTGTTTAATTTTGGAATCGACTGTATTTCTTTCTTGTACTTTGGCATCGAACTGAGTAGATATCGATTCCATTTCTTTCCGTAACACTTCATCTTGTTTGAGTAGCTTTTCTGTTTCAGATGTTTTCAAAAGAATATTGTTATTAGACTTAACTAGATCGGTTTCAAGGCTAGATACTTTGCTACCGGTGTTATCTAATTGCGATTCGATATCGGTAACCTCTTTATGCAACTTATGAATCATGTCGACAGTTGGTCCTGTAAGTTTCTCATATTTGTTTTTGGATGATTGACTAAGATTATGAATATTCTGTTGCAAGGATTGTATCTTCTTGATAGTATCACTTGATTTAAACTGATTAATGGAGTTATTAGCAGCTTCCTTTAAGTTACCCATCATGCTTAACATGTTTTGAACGCTAACTTTGTCCATAAGCTTACCAGTCTTTTGCAACTCATTAATGATGTTACTATTGGTGCTAGCTATTTGGTCACGAGTCTTTTGGCTGATAGTGAGAGTGTTCTTGATAGATTTGGTGGTAGAATTGATTTTGTCTTTTAGAAGCTTCCGTGTTGAGAAATCATATTCATATTCCTTGATAAGGATGCCTAGTGGTGAGTTCTTATCCCGCACTAAGGTTGGTAAGATACTAATTGATGGGTTCTTATCCATGATATCTCTAATAGTTTCGGATATGAGTTCCAATGTCAGGTTAAGATTTTCAAGTGGCGCTTTGACGTTAGCTTCTAAAGTAGCTTTGGCTTCAACAAGTCTTGGCTCGGTTGTTTTATATTTGTTGAGGATGTCTTGACTAATAAGTTTAGATCGAATATTGTCTAAAATATGCACGGTTTGGTTCTCCATAGTATCAAGCTTATTAGCTAGGATAACATTTTGAATTTGTAAAGGACTAATCGCAGCTAGTTCCTCCATGCGTAAGTTCAATAGATTCTTTGTTACAGATACGATAGAGTATGGTATGCTTGGAAGATTAATCAATGCATCGATAACTTGGTTAAAGTCCAATATGCCAGAATCTTTGCTTCTACCATAGAAGGCAACCATAGCGAGTTCATTGATTAATTTATTGTAGTACTTCCCTACCATCGTCTTAGAGTCATCAATTGTTAATGGTTCTTTGGAGTTATTGATTTTCTTAGCAAAGTAAACGATACCATTCATGTATTCCAAGTTAGTATCTAATGCATTCTTACGTTTCTTGTTAACATTCATCCAAGGCGTGTTGTGGATTTGGTCTCTCATGAAGTCGTTGTATTGGGACTTATGGATCAATAAGTGTTCTCCTGAATAAGCTTTGACTATCATACACGAGTTGCCTACCATGACGATCCGTGAATGATTCATGATATGACCTCTAAGAATAGCCTCAACGTCATTCTCATTATTTGTTTCTTTCCATCTCTTGTTACTATCTAAGGCGCTCCCCCAATAGCGTTTATAGATCCGCATATTAAAACTATTCAGTGGCGTCTTTTCGTCTACGATAGGAAGACCAACATTATCCGAATCATACAAGTTATTTTGGATTCTAACGTAGTGTCCATTCTGAATGATATAATGTTCCGGGTCAAAGTAAGGAGTATAACTACTATCTATACTTGCAGCCCATAATGCCGGTAATCTTCTTAGTTGCGATTTGACTTTAAGTTGTAGATCTGAAGAGAAGTAGTACGTAATCCCACCAATGATAGCTACACCTAAGGTACATAAACTAACCCAATTAGTCATAGGATCGGAACCGCATAATATTTGTGGATCTTTGTAAGCAACCGTTACCACATAAATGATCCAAATGATCACCAAGATAAAGGAAATATAAATGACTATTTGCCTAAATAGTCTATACGCACGAGGCGCATAATTAGCAGTACCTTCTTGATGGTTTGTCATAGTGATTGCTATATTACTCGAGTAATATTCATGTGTTTTTTTCAAAGTCAATTCCTATTAAGCTATGCATATCTTACAAGATATGATCCTATTAACGCATTGGCTATAGTCGTTATAGGAATTTATGGAAATAAGCGATTTGATCACAAAAAAAGATACATTGATATGTCACCTTATTATAGCATGATTATATAATTATGTCAATTAATTCTCCGCAATCAAATACGAATGGCGATGAATCTTATTTACCATCAGTTGATCATTATGGCGAGTTAGCGGGAAAAAATCATTTACACCTTAATATCCGAACACTTTATCACGCTTATGTACTAGTATGTGAGAGCAAATCGTTACCTATATTGCCATTTGAAACAATATGTGATATGCTAATTCATGTGTCTCTAACGAATTACGCATTCGGTCCGATTAATATCATTTCACCTATCATTAAGCATTCATCTGGTAAGTTAATCACTGAAAAAAATCCATATATATCCCGCACCACATTTGATTATATCCAGTTCGTTGAGGATATATATTTAAAGTATCGTAAGATTAACCAATCATTAACGAGTCCTCCAACATCAAAAACTATAGTATCATGTGGTACGAATATGCCATGGGTTATATTAATATATCATATCGTACAGGTAGGGTTAATTGGTTATGTGTTATATATCAAGAAGGATTTGCCTTATTTATTGCTTTTAGCTAAGGGAGGTGCGGTAGTGATACTATTCAATATGATGATTATATTGGTAGAAGTATCTAATGTTTTACATTCAATGGACCATGAGTTTGTGCGACGAGTAATTGTATCAGATACTATTATCATTCATAAACTTTGCGCTTATGAGATTTTTATTGGAACCATTGCTCATATTGCTGGGCATATACTTCATTTGTTTGACGTGCTAGATAAATGTTCCAAAGGTTGTACCTATGATCAAGTATATGTTATACCTAAATCAATCCTATATGGAGACACTCCAATTGAGATATCTTGGTACTATTTCTTGAAACAACCAGCCTACTATTATGGTGTGTTCATTACAGTAGTGATAGTAGTCTTAATTATTGGCGTTAGTTGTCGTTATTTTAATATGATCCGCATCAGTTCCTTTTATCTAAGTCATCAAATATTAGCTTTGATGTTTTGCATCGGTATTATACTCCATGGAATACAGCAACTATTGGGGTTCAACCTGTCTTACATCTTTGTGCTCCCTTTCTTGATCAAATACCTGCACACAAGACGTTATGAGTTTATCTTTCCATTTATCTCTAAGTGGTCCAAGACAAGTTTGTTACATGTAAGCGACTGGAATGCGAGTTCCAATATGGTACGAATTTGCTTTGAACCAAATGAGCGACTAGCCAAACAGTTAGATACCGGTATCATTATAGCGGCGCATATCAAGCAGAATCAAATATCATTATGGGAGTGGCATCCATTTACTGTATATAAGGGCCCAGATAATCGTAGTTACATGGCTATACGTAATAGTGGAGTTTGGACTAAGAAGCTAATTGATCAGATCATGAATTCTTACCATGCTAGAGATAATACGATTTGGGGAGATGGGTATGTATCTCTTTTGTTAGGTCATACAGCGTTATCAAGCTTTCGTTTTTACCGACACTATAAGAACAAATTATTCTTTTGTTCTGGAATTGGAATAACACCTTTCTTGACTATTCTGTCGGATCCATTTGAGATTGATAGAGATAACACATTGATATGGAGCGTGAACAGTCCAGAGATGCTTAGAGAATTCATTCCTATGATTAACTCCATGAAGGTAGATGCGATTATCTTTTATTCAAGCTCGGTATCTAAAGGACATAAGAATGGTGCGATTTCTTTATTGGATCTAAAACGATTTAATTTTCTCCAATCCTTAATCCATCACTACTCTGGAGTAGATATTGTTCATGGTCTCAAGTCTCCAGTAATCATACTAATGGAACGTGCGAATATGTTTGCTATCCTATCACGAAGCATCGATAGTTTAGTGTCTGCCAATATGAACTCCAGAGAAGAACTTAAGATTGGGGTCTTCACATGTGGTAGCAGTGGATATATGCAAAGTGTAGCTAATAATGTTAATATGTGTAAAGGTATATCGAAAGTTCAGTTGGAACTATGGAGTGAATTTTTGTAATAAAAAAAGTCTTTCAAGTACAGCATTTCTATGGAGCAAAGGTAGAGTAAACAGTAGCCGAAATAGCAGATCTCGCGAGGCCTTTAGCTGGTTTCATTATACTCCCACTAATAATATATTCACTACATATGCTGGCGCATATTGCTAATAAGATATTCTTAGCATATTGTATATATATGGAGTCTTTCTCGGTTAAAATATTTTTCTTCAGCATATCCACATATCGTTTTCTATATTTTGGATCCAAATCCATAATCTCATGATAGAATAAACTATCTTCCTTTAGAAGATCAGACAAATCGTTTAGATCATCAGTTTCTTGATATTCGTTATATATGTTCCATAATACTAATATTATTAATCCAATAAGGATTAGGGTACGCCCGAAATCGTGTATTTTTGATTCAGCAGGCTTCACTCCAATAATAGACAATGCGTTAGATTGTGGGGAACTTGAGTTCATGACTCAACTAATTAGTTATATTTACTCTTATAAATCTAAGCTCGTACTACTTTTTTTTTACTTACCTTACGCTTAGGAGCAGCAACTACTTTACTCGCAGGCACTTCTTGTTTCTTAGCGGAATTGTCTTCACTTGAATCTATTGGCACTTCCATAGTTACGTCATTGATGGTAGCCTGATTATCTTCAATGGAATTAGCTGCAGAAGTAGTTTCGACGTTTAGAGTGGTATCTTCTTCGCTATTAGATGAAACAGAAATAGTATTAGTAGCTGCCTCAGCTTCTTCATTAGGTGTCTCATTAATCGCCTCTTCAATGGTTGCTTCTTCAATGGTTGCTTCTTCAATGGGTGCCTCTTCAATGGGCGCTTCTTCAATGGGTGCCTCTTCAATAGGTACTTCTGTAGGCATACTTTGAACAGTTGCTTCTTCAATGGGTACTTCTGTAGGCATGCTATGAGTGGTTGATTCTTCTGGAATATACGACGGAACCCATGAGTATGCAAATAGTTTAACATCTGTTGGGATACGAATAAATTTGGATGAACGATTTAAGATGACTACTTGAAAGACATCTTTATAGTATCGTGGAAAGATATTTTGCGAAATAATTAATTCATTTTGATAGTCCGGATGGATGGTAACCATTACAGAGCCATCCTCTGTGCATTTAGTAAGTCTCATACCCGTATCTACTCTGATAACCGTTTCTGGATCAAACTTAACAATATTTGGCGCTGAATATCGGACCAAATTATCTTCAATTTCTGGGTGCCCTAATGAAGAAGAGACCCATAGAGTAAATGGTAATTGGCTCATTATGCTAGATAATAGTGCGTATATGTTAAGTTTGAAAATAGTTTCAAAAAAAAGCTATGGAAACAGTTCTATGAATGAGATATGATTTATAAGTTACATAGATGAAAGTTTCATAGGTGATATGATAGGACGTTGCATATTAGGTTGAGATGCAGCTCGTGGTTGCATAGGTGGTGGCATAGGGCGTTGCATATTAGGTTGAGACGCAGCTCGTGGTTGCATAGGCGATGGCATAGGGCGTTGCATATTAGGTTGAGACATAGCTTGTGGTTGCATAGGGCGTCGTTTCATATTTGTGAATAACCAATTAACAAACATAAAGCTTGCAAATATAAATACAATGATCCATAAAATATATGCGACTGTATCTGGAATGAGATGCCTCATCGCGCTATTTGACATAGAACTGCCTCCTCTGCTATATGTTTTTTTGTTTGTATAAAATTCGGTATTGTTTGAGTAACGATGTTCTGGTAGAATGCATTTCTGTTGTAGATCTTTTTCGCAAAGATCCGGATAAGCCTTACAAACATCAATACAAGTTTCTGTTGGAAGACCACCAGACTTCCCACATGCTGATACAATCTTACCATTGATATCTTTAGTGTTTGCAGTTTGAGAGTCAAGCCATGCGTTGGAATCTTTTAGAGCTGAAAAGGGTTTACAATTGGCATCATTAAGTCCGTCTTTGATACAATACATAAGCATCTTATTGTTGACATCATTGATATTGTAGCTGTTCTGGTTGCTATTAATGTGATCGATACACTGGGGTTTATACACGTTAGTAGTATCTGAGCAATATGCTACAGCTGAATTTAAGATGTTACTGGCGGCAACTGCTCCAGTAGTTTGACCAATCTTGGAACATAATGGGTTAATGATAGCATTGTTACCAGTGGAACAGTTAGTGATATTGGCATTATCGGTTGTTTTAATAAGAGCTTCAAATGGATCAGTAGTGATTTGATTATTGAGATTGAATGTAACTAAATTATTGTAAAAGGCCCGTACCGGCGGACTATATAGCTCATCTGAAACGGTAAGCGCGAGATCATACACATTAGTAGTCGCAGCCAAACGTTCAATGGTAAATTGATTTTTAGGTCCATTGATTAGGTTGATAATAAACGCATCGATACCTGCTTGGAGGTATGGCGAAACTGTTCTAATTTCAACCAATAAAGGTTCCTTGAGATCATCTTTCGTTAATGTGCTTAAGAACCAATCATCAACTGGCTTACAAGAATTAGGCGCTCTGGTATGATACATTTTTGCTGTTGCAATAAGCCTCTTCCATTTGGAGGCTTCTAATTCATTCAATGTGGTAAAGACTGACCCAGATGGTACTGTTTTTTTAAACAATTCTAATATCTCTTGAGCAGCATTATTATACTCATTAACGATCCAAGAGTCCATAGATGATTCCGCGCACATACCGGCATCTGGAGTTTCACTACCTACGCAATATTTAACACCAGATTGTACCATAGACTTGTAAAATGGATCTACTTTATAGTCAGGGTTATTAGTTTTAATAATTTCAATAACAGATGCGAGATCAGCACTCTTGATTAGATTAAAATCATTATAGACATTAGTGGTTACGGTTTCGGTAATTGCGTTATAGTAATCTTGCGCAGATTGAGGCTTACCGGCAACTGTGGATGTTTTAATAGGATTAGAATAAACAGCTGATATTCTATCAGCAACCGCATTGGCAGTTACTCGTTTGAAGTAATTCTTACAATCCGGGGTGAATAAATTTGTCCCAGTAGAACAATATTGCTGGCTACCAGTATCGCAAGCAAGCTTGACGGAGTCTGATGCATTTGGATTATTGTCACAAGCTAGGACACAGTTGCCGGCGAATGTTTCTTTCATAGAGATCCTCTCTGAGCTATATATTGGGGTTAAATATTTTATGCGAGTTATCATTAAACCTTTACCACATTTTCGGTATCCATGTATTTACGCATGCCGGTGATTTCAGATAGTGGTGATACATCGTTATCATAAATACGTTGATTGAATATATATCCCATCTTTTGGATACTGTTTCGTTTGGTCATATATTTGTTATCTGCATCTGGGTCCATATCAAATTCATAGTTGCCCACATTAATAGTTGGGATCTCTTTTGTTTGCCCAGCCCCGATCACTTTCTTATTAACTTGTTCAGTGGGTCCTTGGAATTTGTTTTTAGTTCGGCGCACGTTAGAAACACGATCTTCTGGTTTATGCAATTCGGCGTTTTTATATAAGAATGCCTCTTGTGGTCGCTTACTAGCATGAACTGAAGCTGCCTCATAGTAAGATTCTTGCCGTTTGGTGAAAGCTTTAGTGAGGTTCTTCGTATTAGTTTTATATCTTTGAGCAAACCCCTCAGCTCCCAATCTATTTTGTTTACCATCTCTCCGCACGCTTTTCATGATTTGCATTTGGTCTTTTTTTGGTACGCCTCTTGCATTAATGGTGCCATACATTTGTGGAGTAAGTTTAACTGGTTCCATCACTCCTAATTTTTCTTGCTTGTTTCCGTTTTGGGGTTTGACTCCATATGCTTTGGATTGGAACTGGTCTTTCATCTTCTTTTGAGTAAAGTGTGTAGTGTTAACCGCGTTTCCCCCAACGTGCTTAGATGGTAATATCATGCGATTGAGTAATGTGTCTTTGCGGGAATCTGATTTGAGAGAAACTTCTGACTGCATACTAATATCTTTGCTAAGTTTGGCCGCATCTTTGGTTTTCTTCATCGCAGTCATGGTAAGATTCATTTGCGATTCTCCTACTTCTGTCTCTTGCATTCCTTGTCTAAAGGCAGCATTGGTTGCTGCATCTACTTCTCCTTTATTTCGATACACATTAGATACTGAGCTGAGACCAAACTTATTATCTGGCTGTTGTAACCATTGAGCGCCTACTTGATTGCTTAAGAATGATACAGGGTTGTAGCCCATGTTAGGGTTAATCTTTTCGCTAGTAGATTGGTGATACTTCTGGTCTTCCTTAATCGTATCATTAGTATTTTGAATAGTTCTACCTGGATTAGGGTTTGACTTGCGTACTCCGGTATCTACTGAATCATCAAACAAATTTGTCATACGTGAGGCAGTTCTAGCAAACCCACTATACGTTGCTCTGTTGATCGCTTTTGCAGATGCAGTACCTTCAACTCTGGTATCTGGATCATCTTGTAGCTTACCTGCGATATATTTATCATGTCTAAACTTGGATTGCTTTCTCATCTCATTCCTGTCTGGTTCATTGTAAACACCTCTAGTGTCTTTGGTAAGATCACCTAAGAAGAGTTCAGGGTGGTATGGATCGTGAGAGTAAGGAGTGCCCGATGAATGAAGTTGTAATATGAGGTTTCTTTGTAGATTGTCCTTTCTTGGAAGTTCATGTTCAAAGATTGGGGCATCAGTACCTCTGTCTCTAAGAGCTTCTTTCATAAAGTTAGAAACAGTCGATGGGTCATAGTAAGTATCGGTGCGTGAAGTAAACTTTTTTGCCATCATCGAGTCCGGCATGGACGGGATATCATATAGTTTCTTATGCGAAGATCCATACATGGTTGCTATGTTATATATTGATTCCAATATAGTGCCACAGATTGAGCCAAAATTGATAGCACCCGAATCAATATATCTCATCATGAAGCTTATTACGCAAATTGAACTCAATCTTACCATCTCAAACGTTGTAGCCATGTATGCAAAAGATTACGAAAGTATGTTGTTACAACAAGCTCGAGACACCTATCAGCATAAGTGCTTAGATAATCAATTTATCTTGGACATTCATAGTATTGAGAAACGATCATTAGCTAATGTGGTCAAGCGCGACTTGGATGCTAAGACAAGAGTCTATGTGATTGTATCTGCAACTGTATTACGTTTCGATATGTACGATACCATTTGTGGCATGAAGGTGATCAATATCATCCGCAAATCCAAAATCTCTCCTAATGATATCTTACAACTCATTGGCAATAACTGTCACGCAATCGTTAACCTCAATGATGAAATGATCAAGCCTGAGATTGGAGATATCATTCCAATCAAGGTAGGTACTTGTGCTATGAGAATCTTACATGATAAAGTTTCTATTAATGCTTTTCCATTCGCTCCTCATATGATGGATAAGATTGCTTATGTAGTACCATCTATGAGTAAGTATGATGTTTCTCAGTTGAATGAACAATTGATTCCTCTGCTAGAAGCCAAGAAGAATAACTTGCAATTACTCAATGCCACACGAAGAGACTTTATGAGTAAGCTGCTATATCCATTCAAGGCAAAAGCCAAGCCTATTGGTAAGAACAAAGATATCTTTGCTTTCGTCAAGGATATTGAAACGCATGAAGGGGACATCATTTGTATCGATCAAGGTGTAGATCTATTAGAACTCAAGATTACAATCTTGAACTCTGATGAAGCCGAAGCTAATGAGTTCTCTGTGGTCAAGGATAGTAACCTTATGGAGAAGTGTTTGATGCCATTCATTAAACACCTTGATCTGATCTCAGAATTGACTATTGAATATGCTGATGATGAGATGTTCAATAAACATAAATATATTTGGGATACTTATGAGCAGTTTCGTTTGTAAATGATCTTATTAGAGAGGACTTATCTCTGATATTTTTTTTCTGACTAAGATTGTTTATTAATATAGTAATCTACGCGAACTCCTAGTACCGAGACCAATGGAGGAAATCAAAAAAAGGATCGAATCGAGTATTCGGGAACTCGATAAGAGCGATTATGAAGATATTTGCAAACTAATCAAGTTGTTCATTCCTCATGCAGATAATAACATAATCACAGTTATTAATAAAGGAACACGAATTGACTTAAATAAATTAGATGATACATTGTTACATAAGTTGGACAACATGATTGATTCGAAACTGCAACGCATACATATGAATATGCAAATGCGCCAATAAGCGTTTATTGTTTTTTTTTGCTAATAAGTTATACTATCTTCAAGCACTGTTATTAGCTTACTCAAAATATAACGTCTTATATACTATTCGATCAACAAATATATAACCATGAGCGACTCAATCTTCGATGCGTTCATTAACTCTGTCTATAATGGCGGATCGGCCATGGGATACTTTGATTCAGTACACGGTGGGCTTAATGATGATCACTTGTTTGGAAATATCGTTGGTGGCGCATCGTCAATTATCGAAGCTATGGATAATTTCTCATTCAATCACCCACTCGTAGATGGGGG
>JACCDP010029326.1_pt1 | contig 21361 bp, 13 predicted proteins | sample 7445841 | NCBI WGS metagenome assembly JACCDP01 (sample SAMN15323441, study PRJNA562643) | freshwater metagenome | isolation source: river surface water | place: USA:Blue River Watershed | collected 2017-08-17
GCGTTCACTCATTCCGCCCCTTCCGCTTCGATTCAAGGTGACGAGGGGTGAGATGAGCACCACGGACGGAAATATCGGTTCACCTGGTGTCAATGAGAGGGCAGATTCAAGGTTCTACTGGGGAGTGATGGGAACATCTGTACCCCTCACAGGATCGGTTTCAAATGCCATTCTCAACGCAAACCTCGGCGTGATGCAGAACCCCATCGTGGCGGCATACACCAAGTTCCAGGGTATTGCACAGCAGGATGTCCTTGTGACGGGATCCGCAGCGGACGTGCTCAATGCAAACAAGTTCACGCTTGCAAGGGTCGCCCTCTCGAACCAGACGTTCACAGACGTCACAGGAACTTCCGATGCACACATGAGGGAAGCCGCTTACGTACGCGATGGAATCAACGACGCCTCAGACTACAGGATAGTCTACGGCAGCGCCACCAACCGCGTAACGATGGCAACGCTCATCCACTCGTCCTCGGTGGTCTTCAATAGGTTCACACCCTACATGAAGTTCACCAACATCTTCTACGGCGGCTTCGACGGCCTGAACATCCTCGACAAGGACAACAGGTTGATGAATGACAGGGCATCTTCAACTGAGACCTCATCGACTGCTAACGGTGGGAACGGAAAGGCACTCGGTGCTGTGGAGGCCGGCCTCCAGACAAATGCCGCAGGCATCGGAAATGACAATAACATCGTTGCTTCTTACAAGGCAGCGGTTGACATTATGACCGATGAGTTCACGACCAACGTCAATGTGTTTGCAATCCCAGGCATAAGGGACGCACTTGTATCGAACTATGCCGCTGACAAGGCTCGCAACAATAGCTTGGCAATGTACGTCATGGACATTCCCTCTTACGATGATAATGGCTACAGACTTTGGGATGGAACTACGACAAAGCCAAGTGTCAGGTACACATCAGAGACATTCATCGGCAGGGCAATTGACAACAATTACGCCGCAACGTACTTCCCAGACGTTCAGGTCAACGATGAAGTCAACGGCAGGAGGGTCATAGTTCCTTCCTCGGTTGCCGCTCTCGGTGCAATGGCATTCAACGATAAGGTCACGTACCCATGGTTCGCGCCGGCTGGCTTCAATCGTGGTGCCCTGGACTTCGTTGCAAACGTCAAGGTTCGCCTGAACTCAGGTGACAGGGACACACTTTACTCAGGTAGAATCAATCCGATCGCTGTCTTCCCAACGGGTGGTTTCGTCATCTTCGGACAGAAGACACTTCAGCTTGCCAAGTCCGCACTTGACAGAGTGAATGTCCGCCGCCTGATGATCGAAGTGAAGCGCACAGTGACAGATATTGCCAACGGCATTCTGTTTGAACAGAACACACCTGCCACCAGGGCAAGGTTCGTCAATCAGGTAACGCCGAGGCTAGCCCTCATCCAGGCACAGGCCGGTATCGAGAAGTTCCGCGTGATCATGGATGATACAAACAATACGCAGACCGATGTTGAAAACAACAGGGTCAACGGCAGGATCGTGGTCGTTCCGACCAGGGCTGTTGAGTTCATCTCAATAGACTTCGTCATAACGAACTCCGGTGTGCAGTTTGAGTGATAGTTACAAGAGACAGGAGCTTGACAAATGGCTGAACTCACTTTCAAGAGCGCTGGTGTAGGCACAAGGGAGATTGACCTCTCCGGACCGACATCAGTGACGCCCACCGGAACGCCAGCCGGTGTGATCGGCACCGCGAACCGTGGACCTGCATTCGTCCCCGTGACGGTTGCAAACTACCAGGACTTTGTGAATAAGTTCGATTCTGCAAGTGGCCAGTTTGGACCACTAGCACTTTACGAGTGGCTAAAGAATGCCAACGCAGGAACTTACCTCAGGGTGCTTGGTGTAGGAGATGGCAAGGCAAGGACCGCAGGCGGCATTAATGCAGGAAAGGTCACAAACTCAGGTTTTGTGGTCGGTGACAACATTGTGCAGTCAACAGGCGACATTGGCTCCAACGTTTACTCATGGGGTCACAATACACCTGGAAGGACTTACTTCCTCGGCTGCTTCATGTCCGAATCGGCAGGTTCAACCTATCTGTCTGATGCAGGAATCCAGGCCTCAGCCAAGGCAGCCCCTATCATCAGGGGCGTCCTCATGGTGCCATCTGGTGTCATACCAACACTCTCGGCATCAGTTGCTGAGGCTGGTTACACCAACAACCTGAGCATCTCAAGCGCACCCGCCAACAAGGTTGGCTTCACAACTGGAACCCTTGACATCTCGTCTGGTAAGCAGGAGTTCGTCCTCTTCCTCTCAGGACACAAGGCAAATGATGCTTTCGGAAACACCGTTTCTGCAAGCTTCGATCCAAGTGCTGCAAACTACTTTGCCACCCTCTTCAACACTGATCCGACTCGCATTGAAGAGGCAGGTCACTATCTCTATACGGCATACGATGTGTACTCACAGTATGCAGTTCCAACAGGTTCAAATCTGAATATGGGACCCTGGGCAGGCAATAGCACAAAGCAGGAAATTGCATTCGTACTAAAGTCCGCTGAGAGCCACAACTCAGGAACTGCTGTAGTTCCCAACTATGAGGGCTTTGAGGACAGGTTCCAGACAGCCTTCTCACCATGGGTAATCTCCCAGCGCTTTGGTGACCCAACAGGTGTCAACCTCTTCAAGGTTCACGCACGTGATGACGGCGCTTACGCCAACACAAAGGTCAAGATCTCCATAAGGAACATTACACCTTCCACTGATCCAACTTCCGAGTATGGCACATTCGACCTATTCGTTCGTGAGTTCGGTGACACCGATGACAATCAGGTCGTTCTTGAGAGCTTTGTTGGACTGAGCATCAATCCGAACAATCCTAGATTCTTCGGCAAGGTGATCGGTGATATGAAGGTCTACTTTGACTTTGATCGTGCCGTTGGATCTCAGAAGCTTGCAATGGAAGGCCTCTATCCCAACGTATCAAGCTACATCAGGGTTGAGATTGCCGATGATGTGATGAACAAGGAAGTACCGGCATCTGCGCTCCCAGCAGGTTTCCGTGGACTCTGGCACTTGGTCACATCTGGCAGTGGTTTCCTTGGCACTGTCGGTTCAAACAGCGCAGAACTCCTAAAGGCCGTCCAGCCACCAGTTCCTTTCCGCAAGTCGGTATCTATCGGAGTTGGAAGTGGCAAGAGGACTGCTCCATACCTTCACTGGGGATTGCAGTTTGAGGCAAATGACAGCATCACAGAGCCGAACAAGAACTCTTATGCCGATTATACTGTTGAGTCTCATGTCAAGTACTTCCCCAAGTATCACACGGACTTTGCCAATGCATGGGTTGGTGACAACAACGGCACACCCAATGCAAATGGCGCAATCTACGATGCCGACGTGTTCAACAATAATGCGTTCACGATCGAGAGGATTCAGGTAATCACGGCATCCTCTACAGGTCTACCCAATCCAAACCTTTGGACATCGGCTTCGTACCTTCGTACAGGTGGCCCCAGCACAGGATACAGGTTCCTTGCCGTGAGCGACCTTGCAGACAGCACATCACGTAGGTTTGTGAAGTTCACATTCCCAGTGCATGGTGGATTCGATGGTGTAAACATCTTTGACCAGAACAAGTCTGCGCTGAATGATACAGCCGCTGTTCGTGAGATGCTTTACTCAACGAACCAGTTCGGCTCAAATGGACCGACAGTCGCTTCCTACAGGAAGGCAATAGACATCCTCGCTGAGACTTCTGATGTCGACATCCAGATCCTCGCAATACCGGGAATCAGGGAGCCAGGCATCACAGACTACGCAGTGTCGGCCGTTGAGTCAAGGTTCGATGCACTCTACATCATGGACATCCAGCAAAAGGACGTCAATGGTGCGGTGATAACGGGCTCGACTGAGGTTCCATCCGTGACACAGACGGCAACGGCCTTTGCAAATAGAGTGATGGATACATCATTCGCTGCAGCCTACTATCCTGACCTTGTGATGACTGATCCAGGCACAGGCGCAAACCTTGTCATTCCTCCATCAGTCTCGGTCCTTGGTGCCTTTGCGCTGAACGACAAGGTTGCATACCCATGGTTCGCTCCAGCAGGCTTTACACGTGGCGCACTCAGTGATGTCATTGAGGCACAGGTGAAGCTCAATAGGGTCAACCTGGACACCCTGTACTCAAGCAACATCAACCCGGTCACAACCGTGCCCGGTTCCGTGTCACCTGTCGTTTATGGACAGAAGACAATGCTTGCAAGGCAATCTGCACTTGACAGAGTGAATGTCAGGCGCCTTCTCATTGAGATTAGGCGTAGGGTGAGGGCGGTTGCAAATACCATCCTCTTCGAGCCGAACCGTGAGTCCACGCTCGCAAGGTTCTCGTCACTGGTCGATCCCATCCTCAAGCAGATCCAGGCCCAGTCCGGTGTGGATCGTTACAAGGTGAAGATTGACACCACTACGACGACGCAGGCAGACGTGGAAAACAACACAATCCGCGGAAAGATCTTCGTCCAGCCGACCCGTTCCATCGAGTTCGTATCTCTCGACTTCGTTGTGACAAATGCTGGGGCAATGATCTAAAGCTCATGAATAGATAAGGAACAAGGAGTCAATATGGCAGAAACCCTTTCAGTCACAGACATGCTGCCCAACAGGTTCGAGCCGAAGCGCAAGTTTCGATGGATTCTTGCCATTGAGGGCATCGACTCGTTCCTGGTAAAGACGACGTCAAGGCCACAGATGGAAATGCAGGCAACTGAAATCCACTGGATGAACACGGTCCGTTACGTTGCAGGCAAGGCAAAGTTCAGCACAATGTCCGTCACTCTCTACGACCCAATTGCACCCTCAGGTGCACAGCAGGTCATGGAGTGGATTCGTTCACACAATGAGACAGTCTCAGGCCGCGCTGGCTACGCAGACTTCTACAAGCGTGACATCCAGCTGAAGATGCTCGATCCTGTCGGAACAGTCGTTGAACTTTGGGACATCAAGGGTGCCCAGATCACTTCTGCACAGTTCAATGATCTCGATTATGGAACTGAGGATGCAGTTGAGATTGCGCTCACCCTACAGATGGACAACTGCGTCCTGCAGTACTGATCCAGGATCGAACCGGCGTGGCCCGAACTTTGTTCGGGCCATTGCTTTTTTGTTTACCTTTCATCGCGATTGTCGATAATCCTAACAAGCAATTTGTAGGAGATGACATTGTCTGATCGTGGTGATAGGAACACAGTGTTTGGTGGCGGCGGCGGTTCAAGTCCGATTCCTGCTCGTGATGTGATGAAGGATGATTTCGGCTTTGAGATTCCTGTTGAGGCCATTCCACTTCCATCTCATGGCGTGGTTTACCCGACAGATTCAGCACTTCATGGACTTGAGACTGTTGACATTAGGGCCATGACTGCCCGAGAGGAAGACATCCTCACCTCCAGGGCCCTCATCAAGAAGGGCACAGTCATTACTGAGCTTATCAAGTCCTGTCTCGTTGATAAGAGAATCGATGTCACAAAGATGATATCAGGCGATAGGAATGCCGTAATGGTTGCCCTTCGCATCACAGGTTATGGTTCTGAGTACACTGCTGAGGTTGATTGTCCTGCTTGCTCAACTAAGTCTAAGCAGTCCTTTGACCTATCACAGCTTCCACTAAAGTCACTTGAGATACAGCCGGTTGAGGCAGGACAGAACATCTTCGATTTCACGCTTCCTGTGACTAAGAAGAATATCAAGTTCCGTTTCTTGACCGGTTCCGACGAAGAGGAGATCCTCCAGATCCAGGAGAGGAAGAAGAAGTCAGGTGCAGTTGCAGATAACCTTGTGACAACACGCCTCCAGTTCTCTCTAGTGTCTGTCGATGGAAAGACAGACAAGGCCGCAATTTCATCCTTCATCAGGAACATGCCTGCTAGGGACTCACTAGCTCTCAGGCAGTTCATTGACAAGAATGAGCCTGGCGTTGAGATGAAGAGCTACATGGACTGTCCGAACTGCAATGAGACTTCGGAGGTAAAGATGCCCCTCGGGGCGTCCTTCTTTTGGCCTGACGCCGGCTGATAAGGAGATCTATCTCGAGCACTCCTTCCTGCTCATGTATTACATGGGCTTCTCATACAAGGAGTGCTATCACTTGCCTGTACAGTATCGTGCTTGGTTCTTGCGCAGGCTTGGTGAGGAGATCAGAAAATCGAATGAAGGACAGGGCGGCCAGACGAGGGGAGCCCACGATAATACGCCTGACGCCAGAGCAATGATGGAAAGATCAAGGTCTCAAGTACCCGCAAAGCTCAGGCGCTTCACCTGATGAATAGTTATCTGCATGGACAAGAAACTAAGAAGCACAATTGCGGAATTCATCCTCGGCAAGAGAAAGTCCCTAACGCTTGAGGGTAACCCACAGGTCATAGCCGTCATATACGAGGCGGCAATGACAAGTAGACACCTAATGCTGGCGCTTGAAAGCACAGACCCTGACAGATTGCAGGAAGCCCTTGTCAATAAGCGTACAGCTGTTGAAAGGTTCAGAAGATTCACTGGAAACTCCTGGGATCTCTAACCTCATGTGATTCGTGAACTTCGGCTCATGAATAGGTAATCAGGGACCAACAAGGATAGATGGCTGACGAAACCGGTAATCTTGAAGTTCAAGAGGCTATCAACAAGGCAATTGCTGCGCGTAGTGCCTTGCTTTCGAAGCAAAGTGAGATACTTCGGGGTCAAATCCAGCTTGCGGCAGAATTCGCAAAGGCCATAAAAGAGAATGGCCTGAACGACGCTGAGAAGAACCTTCAGGCCATTAATGCGGGCCTGAAGAACACTTCTGCAGCGGCCGATAATGCCTCGTCTGCTGTCGGTGGAATGACAGGCTCAATCAATGACGCAGCCTCTGCCACCGCCGACATGAATGATGAGATGAAGAACACCAAGAAGGGAACCCTTTCTCTTGGTGGAATCTTCAAGAGTGTGTTTGGCGGAGTTGCAATACAGCTTGGCGGAATCTTTGAGATTCTTGGTTCTGTGGCACGTAGTTTCGTTTCAGTGGCAACAGCCATCATCTCGATACCCTTCAAGTTCTTAGATTACCTTATCGCGGGTGCAGATGAGCTAATGCAGCGGTCAGCTGCACTGCGTGAGGCTTATGAGAACTTACGAGACACATTCGGTGACTATGCAAAGAATGAAGGAAAGGCAGTAGTCGATTCTTTCAATACTTTGCGGACTTCGGCAGGTGGACTTGCAGGAACGGGTCTCACCATGGCGAAGGTCTTTGGCCACGGTCCTGAGGGTCTTGCAAAGGCCCTTACTGAGCTCACTGAGACTGCCGCTGCGATGGGGCCAGTATTCAGCGTTCTTGAGCAGAGCTTTGCTGCGAATGCCGACAAGATATACGTCATGTCAAAGGGCATGGGAATGTCCAATGAGGACCTCAAGGCCCTCGGCTCAATAGCAATAGCTACTGGGCAGGACATGACCCAGATGCTTGGTGAAATGGGCAACCTTGCTGTCCAGATGGGCGAAAAGTTTGGGATATCATCCAAGCTTATCGGCAAGGACCTCGCCTACATGACTACAAACATGGGTAAGTTTGGGTCAATGACCAAGACACAGATGGTGACCTCTGCTGTCTACCTGCGAAAGCTTGGCATGGAACTCAAGGACATTGAGGGACTGATGGGTGCCTTCGATGACTTCGAGACCGCAGCGACAAATGCAGCGAAACTTGCCCAAGGCTTTGGCATGACTGTTGATGCCTTCAAGATGATGAAGGAGCAGGACCCTGCAAAGAGGCTAGACTCTTTGAGGCAGGCATTTGCTGCAACAGGTAGGTCAATAGAATCAATGTCCAGGCAGGAGAAGGCACTCCTTGCCCAATCAGCGGGCCTCGACGAGAACATGGTGAGCCTTGCCCTGTCAAGCAAGAACATGGGCAAGTCATACGAGCAGATCCAGAGAGAGGCCGACAAGAGCAGCAAGAAGCAGCTCAGCCAGGCTGAGGTGATGGACAAGCTATCTGACAATATCAAGCGACTTGTCGAGACACTTGATGGTGGCGGTGGTTTCATGGACAGGTTCTTCAGGGGCTTTGAGTGGGGTCTGAAGCACTCGGGTCCTATGATGAACATCTTCAGGAATCTTGGTCAATCACTTCGTATTGTTGAATTTGCAGGAAGGAAGGTCGGTGACATGTTCGTCAACTTCTTCCCCGGCATGAAGAAGATGTCAGAGGCCATTTCCGAGTTCTTCAGTCCTGAACGTTTCTCAGCTTTGACAGATGGCCTTCTGGGTGACTTTAAGAAATTCTTTGAAGACCTTAACAAGGATCCTGTAAAGGCTGCCACGGAGTTCATGCAGAACATCAAGAAGAAGTTCCTAAACTTCTTCGATCCCAAGACACCTGAGGCATCAAAGTTTATGGAAGGCCTCGGTGACTTTGTCAAGGGCATGAGTGCAATCCTCGGTGTGGCCGGCAAGTGGCTTATCGAGGGTGCGACAAAGGCAATCACGGGCCTTACTGACTATCTAAAGAATCCTGCTGGTCTTTCTGAGGGAGCTCAAGACGGTATCATGGGCATGATAAGCCCGATGATAGAGGCCATTGGAAGCGCCTTACCTGCCCTGTGGGAGGCTACAAAAGGCCTATTCAATCAACTGTTCGAAATGCTGTGGCCTCATGTAAAGAAGCTTCTCATCTACATGATTGCCTTCAATTTTGTAAAGACTTTGGCGCTTGAGATTGTGAAGGCAGGTGGTGCAGCTGCCGTACGAGGTGCACTTGCATTGCTTGCACCCAAGCTTGTGCCACCACCAATGCCACCTGCAGGTGGTGCAGCGGCAGCAAAGAATGTCAGATCAACAGGCGGAATGGTTCAGGCATTGAACGATCCAAAGCTAACACCTGCAACAATCGGCAAAGCCTTTATGATTGGAATGGCTCTTGTCGCATTCATTGCTGTAGCTGTGGTTGCGTTCGCTGGTGCTGTATGGGCTGCTGCTAACATTCTAAAGAATGTTTCGTGGGAAGACATGGCAAAGGTGTTTGTCAACACGGGCGTAGGTTTGCTCGCAGCAATTGGCCTTGTGAAGACCGCTGATAAGGGAAATGCCAAGTATGCTCAAGCAGGAACCAACCTTCTGAAGGCCGCAGCATTTGTCGCGGTGGGTGTAGTTGGATTTGCATATGCTGTTTCGAAGGCCAGCGAGGTTATGCAGCAAGTCTCTTGGGAGGACATGGCAAAGGTTTGGGTGAATACCGGACTTGGAGTCCTCGCCGCCTGGGGGCTCTCAAAGACAGCAAGTAAGATAAAACCAGGCAATATTGTGGAGGGAATCAAAGGAATGCTAGGTGCTGCCCTTCTCCTCGGTGTTGGAATGGTTGCATTTGCTGGTGCTCTTCGTTTTGCTCTTTGGGTAATGGGTGATGAGGCGCTTGGAAAGGCCGGGCAATTCCTCATGATTATGGGCGGGGCGATGCTTGCAACCCTTGCCTTCGCCGCCATCGCCGCAGGAGCGGCTCTTCTAATGGCAGGACCCCAGGGCCTTGCGCTGGTGGCAGGCCTCGCAGCCGCCGCGGCATTCTTTACAGGTGGAGTTGTTGTCTTTGCTGGCGCACTTGCGCTGCTCATCAAGGAGACTGCCGACATGGGTCTCGACTTTGATAAGGCAGACAGGGTCTTTGGAATCGTGATGAAGACAGCAGCGGCCCTCAAGGAGATGGCATCAGTTGCAATGATGTTTAGCGTCTTTAATCGCTCGAGGGGCAAGCTTGAGGATGGAATCGAAGCAGCAGGCCAGTTCCTTGCAACGACGGCATATTCCATACGCAGTATCATCCAGACAGTCATGAACATTCCGATGGCTGATCCTAGCACAACATACAAGAAGGTTGATGTGCTCTCAAAGGTCATCGCATCAGTCTCAAGCTTTGCTAGCCTTGCGACGAAGGCAGGTGAGCTTGGAGCTGCTTCCGAAGCCCTTGGCGGAACGACAATTGTCGCGGCTGTCAACTCGATGAGTAGCTTCCTGACAAGTGCTTCGGCCGCAATCGTGAATGTCGTCAAGACTCTTGCAACCATGGCCGTAAGCTGGTCTGAGCAGGATCTGACCAAAATGCAGGCCCTCGCAGGAATCATTGAGGCGATTGCAGGTCTATCAGCAAACCTCCTGGCACCAATGACGACCATTGCAGGAGCGGACACATCGTGGTATTCTGAGAGCACCTACATGAAGGTAAGTGCCATGACTCAGGGCATTACTAAAATGATGCAGACGATGGTCGCAGATCTTCCTGCCCTGGTAAAGGCTGTTGTCGGTGTTGCTGACACTACCCTCACTGAAGATCAGGCCAAGGGGGTGATTAGGACGATCAACGCTGCACAAACGATAGCAGGTGCACTCTCGTCAATGACCAAGGACTTCATGTCGATGGACACGGGTTGGTTCTCTGATACATCACAGGAGAACCTAACGAAATCCATTGCAGGCATGGAACAGGGTCTTGGTAGAATTGGTCAAGGACTTGGCTCAGGAGGTTCACTGCGAGTAGCAGTCAACAACATGACCAGCTCCCAACTTGCCGACAAGGAAAAGACCGCGGCATTGCTCAGGTCAATGTCTTCGATGGGTCACGTTGTTGAGAAACTCAGCAGTATATCAAGCCTCAAGCCACCTGACTATCTTGCTCTCGCAAATGTTGCGGATGGTGTTGATTACGGAATGTGGAGGATGTACTCCATGGCAAACGGCATTGCTGACACTGCAGGCATACTATCAGAGCATGTCGGTGCACAGTACTCCTCCATCGTACAGGCGGTTGTTGACGATATTCGTGCCGTGAATGATGCGCTTGCTGACCTTGGAGATATAAACATCAACTCTACAATTGACAGAATTGGTGATGGACTCCAACTGAAGAAGGAAGTCCTCAACATCGAGAGGAAGCCAATACAGATGACTGTCAACCTGAACCTCGCCATGAAGGCCGAGGACATTGCCAAGGAGATCTTCAAGGTCGCCGCCAAGCTCTCTGAGAAGGAGAGCGAGCCAGACAACAAGGCCATCCGCCAGGCATTCGGGCTCCCGGTATGATGAAGGCTGATCTCATAAAGCAGGCAATGAACAACCCAATAGTCAAGGCCTTAATGGAGAGGCTAAGCCCCGATGAGAGGCTTCAGGCCGAGCGTTTTGCTGAGGAGGTGGCTCAGATCGCCGACGATGCAATCTCAAAGTCTGCCGTCATTATAGATAATGGAGAGATGCCCACAAAGGGTGAATCAGACAACAAAGGAGGCTAGCAGTTGCCGTTCGACTCCAGGCTCTACATCATTGACCCGGAGACGGGAGATCTCAAGCCTAGAAATAGGAAGACCCTTGGGCAGTACCTGTCAAAGGCCACTTCCATGTCTGCCGACTTGGGCTCAACAACGGGTGGGCCTGATGACTACACCTATAGCCCACCCAAGCCGAACGCCTTTCCCGTTTCGCCTAACTCTTCCATGTCACAGGGCTCAACAATAATTGATCCTGCATCAAATGGACAGTCAACATTCGTCGCAGACCAAGATGAGCTCAAGGCCTTTGCAGGTGGCAGGACATTGCTCAATACCAATGGTGCAGAGAGAATAGACCAACATAGGGCGCTTCATGATTACAACAAGCGTGTAGTGAATCCTGTTACTTCTGAAGTCGAACGTAGAGTGAGTAGCGTGCTTTCTTCTAATAGGTTCACTTCTGATCGTCCTGCAACTCCACGTGGGGGTGACCCAAATCCTGCTTTGGCTTTAGTAGAAAATGAGGAGCTAGTAGGTGGAGTAGGCCCGAAACAGGGCATACAACGATATCGAGACCAAGATCCGTCCGTTTATGAGCAAATGCGTAAGGAGGGAATTGCATCCGTCCTGAGGGCTGCTGGCATTGCCGTTGATGAAGTTTCCAAGGTAGATGACATCAACAGCGACAAGGCTTTCCTCAATATTGACACAGCTGTTGCAACTAACAAGTTTGACACTGGTGGCCTTCGAGCTTCAAGGGCCAGAAACAACAGCAGGCTTACATTCGACAAAGATGATGCCGAGGTCTTGGGAGATGTAGCCGACCCGGTAAATAACAAGACTTACGGCCAGATGAATACGAACCTCTCGCCATTCGCAGGTCCGTTTCCGGCGGCAATGATACTCAATGCAGTCTTGTTTGCAATTGCTGCGACTATCGCAGGTGGCCTTGTAAGTGCCATATTCGGCCTGCTTTTTAGAAGCACAGGCAGATTTTCAATGGCTACTAACTCAATAAAGAACGCAGAGTTCTTTGATGTCAGGATACCTGACGTTGTAAGAGATAGCCCTAAGTTTAGCAAGCTCATAGATGGTCTTTATCATGAAAATGTTATTGGCAAAATGGGAAGCTCCAGGATGCCAACAAATGACTTCGGAACGCAAGTCCTCGATTTCATAGCTCGAGCTTTAGAGGCAACTCCTCCTTACGGTGCTGACAATAACCTTGGTCCCATGATTGACCTGATTAACTCGATAAAAGACGCCACAAGCCCAGAAGATGAGTCGGGTTACTTCAAGAACTTTCTTCGAGGCATGGGGGCGATCATCGGCATCGATGGCAAGCTTGACGTAAAGGATCTTGGAAAGGCTGCACTAACACTTGCAATGTCACCTGGCTACTACGTTGTTCTCATGCGAAACATTGTGAGGAACTTGGAGACATTCCTGCCTGAGAACAACTTCTCCAATGGAGGAGTAACAGGCGGCATTGAAGGAGTAATCTCCTACATTATAGCAATCAAAGAAAGCAAGATCTTTAAGTTTGTCGATACTGTAGCAGGTATCGGTCTTGCTGAAGACTATCGAGGCAGGTTCGGTATATCAAACGCTGACCCCAACCCCGACATTGTCCCTGTGCAAGGAAATCATAGGGTCTCTAAGAGTAGGGCATTCGCAAACAAGCGGACACTTGCCTGGTCATTCAGGCAGGCACATGAGCTGAGCATGTATATTCTTCCTGGTAAGTTTATAACAGCAAAGTCTGTAGAACTTGGAGAAGAATTTAATGTCAAGGGAAGCCTCAACATCGTTCACAGAGATGATGAAGGGAGAATCCCAATTGACAGAGTTCTAGCACTTGAAAAGACACTAGATTCTGAGTACATGCCTTTCTATTTCCACGATCTTAGAACAAATGAGATATTGAACTTTCATGCATTCATAAGCGATCTTACAGATGCTTACACACCAAACTATAATCAAGTAGACGCATATGGCAGAATGGACCCTGTGATGATATACAAGAACACGACGAGGTCCATCAGTCTTGGTTTCACAGTTGTTGCGACAAACCCAGGTGATTTTGATACAATGTGGTTTGCTATCAATCGGCTCACTGCAATGGTCTATCCTGAGTGGTCAAAGGGCACTGAGCTAAAAGAGAATACAAACACAGGAATAGCGGCAAGGTTTACACAGCCGTTTTCACAGATACCGACTTCTTCGCCTATGGTAAGATTACGAGTGGGTGATGTGATTAGAAGCAACTACAGCAGGTTCAACCTTGCAAGAATCTTTGGCTTTGAAGACGCGGCTGCCGAAGCATACGATGACAAAAAATTTGTAAAAGACGCAATTGCCGAACTTGATGCGAAGATAGCAGAAAACATTGCTGACATGAAGAGATATGAAAATCCAGAGTCCATCAAGATACTAGAGAAAAGAAATGAAGAAATACGCAGTGAGATTAAAGGTCACATCGATCTATTGGAGACTTTAGAGAATGTGTCAATGAAAAAGTTCATGCCTGACAAAAATTCTGTGGTACGTAGCTTTGAATCTGCTGAAGGTAAGGGTCTTGCAGGATTCATCACGTCTTTGTCATACACGTGGTATGATGAAAATACAACATGGGAGATTACGCCTGGCTCAAAGGCACCGATGATGTGTAAGGTCACAATGCAGTTCAGCCCTGTTCATGACATTCCAATGGGACTTGATCACAATGGCTTCATGCGAAGTTACCCATACCCTGTTGGTAAAGTCATTGGCAGCCTGCTCGCAACACCAGAGGATGAAGAATAGTGCGCAGGTACGAGAACACTCAGAAGATTATGGCGGGGCAGGCATACGCTACACCGAATGCCGTCGCAATGATCAGGTTTGGCATCTCAAATGGGACAATTGCTTTCAGTGAAAGGATACTGCAAGAGTCGCAGAGGATCGATATGCTTGCCGGAATTGAGTACGGTGATTCAAAACTCTGGTGGGTGATAGCTGCGGCATCTAATGTTGGATGGTCACTACAGGCACCGCCAGGAACCCTTATTCGAGTTCCGAAGCTTGATGATATTGCGCGTGTGATATGACAAACGACAGGCGCAAGAAATCATTCGACCAGGCAGTTGGTCTGCTCTCTGCTTGGACCGATGGAGTTGGTGAGAACAAGCTTGTGAGTTCCCTGCTTGTGAGTGGTTCAAGTCCGCTTGCCTACAAGAATGACGACTCGGTTGACGCACAGCTTGTCATACTGGCACAAGAGCTGCTCAGTGTGATGAAGGGTGGGACGACCATCATGCCCATAGGAAACCAGAGCTCACTGCATGAAAAGATCAAAAACTTCCTCAGCGGTGAGGAAGTTGACAAAGCTGCAACTGAGAAGCTCATAAGTCAGTTCATGAGAATCACGTTCACGGGAAATGACTGGGGAGACCAAGAAACGACATCTTTCTTGAACTGGTCAGGAACCTATGACACCAGCGTCACGAGCTTCAGCGAGGGCACAATGTACAGCATGCTGGTTGCAGGCATCCTCGACCAGGCGAATGTCGCAGTCAACACTTCTAACATGAGCCCTTCACCAGGCACAAAGAAGCTGTATGCGATTGAGATGCTGAATCCTCGCATTGGAAGTCACACAAGGGACACCACACCCTTCGGTATCTTTACATCGATCATATCACCGATTGAAATGTCAAGATGCGTCCCATACCTGAATGTCTCAATAGGCGTATCAGGAAGTTCAGGAGGAATCAACAGCGCAGGAGACATCAGCGGACTCTCCATCCTGAGTTACATCAATGGAATGGGCAAGAACATATCGGACTTCAGCGAGTCCCTAATGGACAGCACGATAGCATTCAGCAGGTCGGAAACCAGTGATGTGAGCAGGACCGCAGGTATGGAGATCTTTACTTCGCCCCAGACGATGGTCTCACCACTTGACTCAAACGCTTTCAATCCGACCAAGGGACATGAAAGAGTCCTTGACAGGTTCAGGCCTTTCATGTCTTTGAAAGGACTCGACATTAGTGTCACTCCTACTGGCGGATGGTTTGCATATAAGTCTGCCAAAATGTCGCTCACCCTTCACGACAGAAGCAGGCTTGCCCAAGTGACACAGTTCGTCAACGCATCAGTCTACCAGAAGACAATACTTGACATTGAGTACGGTTGGAGCCATCCATTCGGTAATAACGTCACCAGGAATGCTACAGACAATCCTGTGGGTGCCTTTCTTGATGGGCTGAGAGTCCGTGAGAAGTACAGCGTTGTGAACTCATCATTCAGCTTTGATGACTCGGGTCAGGTAGAGATAAACCTCACACTTGCAATGGTTGGTACTCCTGCGCTGAAGACAACAGACATCTCAATGGCAAATAATCAACAGCTTGCAAGCTTTGAAGAGCAGTTGGGTGAGATCTCTAAAAAGATTCAAGAGCTTCGTGGGGGAAGTGAAAAGTTCAAGAAACTCTGCGATGAGACTATACTGAACGCGGTTTCAAGCACCGATTCCGCATTCTCACTCGATGCAGAGAGCTGGAAGGAATTTAAAAAGAGTCTAGACAAGCTCAAGAAAGGCGGCGAGGCAAATGCAGAACTTGTAAAGAACATAGAGAAACTTCTCGACCCTAATAAGAACTCGGTATCTGCGACGATTAAGAAGAGCTCTGACAAGGCTGTTACTGATAGCCTCGATGCAATTGGTAGCGGTATTGAGATATTCCCATGCACTGATGCACAGATCGGAAGGAATACCGCTTTCACCATCAGCGCACTAAGTGCAGGAAACAAGACAATCAGTGACCCAATCTCTTTGGGCAAACTTCTGCTAGCTTTCGTTGGACTTCCACTTGCAAATACTGGGGAGTATGAGGAGGTCCACATGATCTTCCACACCTTCAATGAGTACGCGAGCTTCGTTAGAGATCTCTCGATTGCGAAGTTCCCCATCAGCAAGCAGGCTGTCGTTAAGAGGATTCAGGACGAGTTCAAGCAGAGGACAAAGGTGAGTTGCCTTGAAATGGCAAGAATCCTTCTGTCTGACATGGTCAGCAGTGCAATATACGCAGTGCCATACGGTTTCAATAGCCTCTATGAACAAAAGACTGAGAATGGTAAGACGACTTATGTTAAGAAGTCAGCTTCCAAGAAGGAAGATGCACAGACAAAGGCGCTGGCGGACGATGCCGAGGCCGAGGCAAAGGCCCTAAGAGAGGCTGGAATTCCAAGTGGCAAGTTCACAAGCCCAAAGCTCAGCCTGTATCCTGAGTGTGTGCCGGTCAGTGGTGATGAGAGGAAGTCAATCCTGAGGCTTCATGTCGTGGATGAAGCATGCTCATCGTTCACGACATACCACGACCTTTTGAAGGCAGCGAGATCCGGCGATATCACAACCTTCGGAATAGACAACTCACCCGATCATAAGCTTCTCACAAAGGCACCTGAGACAGACGCCAAGACAAATGCCGCAAGGAGAAAGGCGATCATCAAGGAGCTTGTTGACAATGGAATCGTTGGACCATACAAGACCTCTGATGATGGAACCACAGGCACGGTCACAATAGACGCAGGCAAGGTGCTTGAGACGAAGAAAAGCATTGATGAGGTGAAGCGTTACGTATCGACTGGACTTCCTACACTGCTATATGGTAGGTCAGGTGGAATGATCAACAGCATAGGCGTTTCATCGATGAATGATGCCGCACTTGCAACTGCGAACATGATGAGGAATGCGCCTGAGGACGGTGCAAAGCCCGATGCAACGAAGACGAGGGGCATCCCAATGCGGATCATTCCAACTGAGATGACAGTTGATATGATGGGAATGCCCACGCTGCAGTACATGCAACAGGTCTTTGTTGATCTGAAGACCGGCACCACAGCGGACAATATCTACGCCATCACAGGCATTGACCACAAGATTGGCCTTGACGGTTTCACTACATCTTTCAAGCTGGTATCACCAGGCGATGCTTACGCTTCTTACGAGTCACCAATCACCAAGGCGGGCATCGCAATCGAAAGCCTCAAGTCAATTCTTGGCATACCGGAACAGTCGGGACAAGACTCCACAGGAGCTTCAAAGACAGCCAAAAAGGCGGGCACACGCGGATCTTTCTTGCGAAAGCTTGTCATATCAACCGAACAGAAAACCAAGCTCAGGGGCAAACTAGGTGTTATTGGAAGCTCAATGTATAGTTACACTCTCATGCTTGAGCTTGGACCCGATGGTAAAACACTAAGAAATTCAGACTATTGGATTGACAACACTCAGGCACTTACACCTTCAATTCGTACAGGTCAGGGCGACTCATGGTACTTGCTTATGGAAGGCTTGAACAAGAGCAGTAAGTATGGATACGCTCGTGTTTACAATAACTTAGGTGCATCTTCGGACATAGGCTCTTCTCTTGTGAGCAGTACTTTAGGATCTTCAAAGCCAGGGTACGGAAACATGTTTTCATTGTACTTCGCAAAAACTTTGGGAGAAGATTGGAAAGACATTCTTACTTGAACTTCCCGCTAAAGTGATTAGCATTTAACATGCTAAACGTCTTCCTGTCAAAGGATTCAACCGGAACACAGGCATCCTTCCGAATCTCAGGTACTGTCTTACGAAAAGCTGATGAGCCTTTGGACGGTGAGTTTGTTATGGGTTCAGAGGCTGTTTACCCTCTTTGCATCGAAGACACGTTTCCAATCTTCGGATGTCAAGTGCCGAGCCTTGTATCCGACCCATTGAGGCTCTCATATGAGACGATCATGGGAGGAGAAAAAATTGATTGGCATAAAGCGTTAGGAACGGCAAGGTTTGCCAAGATGCTCAAGAGGCTCTATGCAACTGTGCACGATGATGCAACGCAAATAGTCAATCACAGGTATATCCCGCACCTACAGGAATCGAGAAAAGTCCTTGGTAAACTGCAACCTTCACTCATCGATGAGGAAGCCCTGAAGAAGGCCTTGAGCCAAGGCAATACAGCATTTGCCGAATCCTTCATGCCAACTGCGGATGGATTCACAAAGAAAGTTCGGTACTCTCACGCAACAACCACAGGACGTTTGACAGTCAGGTCTGGGCCGAAGATTCTCAACCTCAACAAGGAGCATAGAAACATACTTCGCTCTAGGTTCAAGAAGGGCGCCATTGGAATCATCGATTTCGTTTCCCTTGAACCGAGGACTGCACTGCTTCTCACTCGTGGTGAGGCACCATTCGATATCTACGAGGCAATGAGAAGTGAGCTTGGTTCACAGCACACCAGGGCCCAGCTGAAGGTTGCGACAATCTCTGCACTGTACGGTCAGCGGGGTGAGACATCAATACCACAGTCGGTCATATCCAGGTTCTTCGGGTTACCCGAGATTCATCGGAGACACTTGGGAGGCGAGACATATGGTAACCTATATGGACGACCGCTGAGTTCTGGAGATGAACGTCTGAGACTTCCGCACTTCGTCCAGTCGACTGCTGTGGACGTTGCCTTGAAGGGGTTTGGAAAACTGTGTGACACTTATCGTGAGATGGTGCCGCTCTTCATCATTCATGATGCGATTGTGGTCGATGCTGAGAGAGACTTGCTACAGAAACTTGGAAAGACCGGCCTTGAGATTGATATTGAACCTCTTGGTAAGTTTTATCTCACCGTCAAGATGATCGATGAGGACAATAGTTAGGAACATGGATGATGTAGAGTTCATAAGAGAGCAGATCAGGGCTTACCTGTCCGAGGAAAAGGGCAAGGAAACAGTTACAGGCCGTGCCTCGAGGTCAGCTGTGGCACTGAGTGGTAGAGCCGCTGAACGACCCAAAGAAGTGCTGACAGCATTTGGGCTGACAAACTTCATTCCAACAGGTAGCACAAACATTGAGAAAGCGGCAAGTATCCTAAAGTTCCTTCGAAACTCTGACAGGGCGATAGGGGCCACAGTAGACAAGTTTGAGGTCGTTGGTAATGAGATACATGTCTATCCGAAAATGATTGAGATCGTTGAAGAGGGAACGACTAAGGCTCTAATACCAGTTGGTAGGCTTGCAATATACACGAAAACTCTGTGTATAGCATGCTGGAAGGGTGGTAAGATTGAGATGGAGTACGCTACAGGAAAGCAGGTAAAGGACCAGTACGGAATAGTTCGCGGATTCAAATGAACACTTTGGTGCCTCCATTACAATCAATCAGGAGGCAAAATGGTACAGAATCCATGGTCCGGTCGTTCCATCGGTTCTTCTGCTTCATGGTTTGACCCGCATGAACTAAGCCGTCTTCAAGCTTGGAATGCCAAGGCGCCTCCAAAGCAACAGATCCTCACACATCTTCCTTCTGGCCCTGTTGTCCCATGTGCATGGGGTGGCGATCCATGGAATGCTGAAGTCATTCTTCTTCTCAAGAATCCTGCCTTCAACGTATCGAAGGCAAATGACCCAGACTACGAGCTCAATGATCCAATCACTCGTCGACTGCTTGAAGAGATGGCAACCAGCAGTTTCGACCCCGATTATCCAAACGCAGGTCTCAACCCTCAATTCCTGAGGGATCGGCGGCAAACTCACTCTCGTATGCGTGAGCCGTGGTACGAGAAGATTGTCTGGTCTGAGGTCCATAAGACTCTCGTAAGCATGGGTATGGGTCCTGAAGATGCTTGGAAGAGGATCTCACAGCGTGGTTGCACCCTTGATATTTCCCCTTGGGGTTCTTCCTCATGGCATCACTCATGTATGAGCCAGGTTTCTCACGAAGTTTGTGTCCCACTTGCTCGTGATGCAATCAAGCAAGGAAAGATTGTGCTTGTTGCTTGGGGCGCAGACATCTGGCACATTGCAGGATTGTTTGAGGCATGCTCACTGCCTGTGAGCCAGGCCCACAAAGGACTTCGCTGGACTCCTCGAATTTCAAAGAATAACTTTCCCGACCACTGGGATGGCGTCATTGGCGCAATGAAGTGAGGAAAATTGCAAGACCGTGACCTTGAAGCCCTTTGGGGCAAGTACACCAAGCTGGCGTCAAAGGTGACAAGGCCAGGAGTGAATGAGCTTGTCACTTCACTTGGTGAGCGGATCATTACCTGTTCTGCGTCTATCGACATGCACAATCCTGGCTGTGGTCCAGGTGGGTTAGTTGAGACTACGCTTGATGTGACACGTCGAATGTCACAACTTTCAAAGTCTCTTGAGATCACAGCCCCAACTGAGTCCCTCATCCTCGTTGGGCTGTTCCACAACGTTGGAATGGTCGGTGACCTGACCACGCCCTACCTCGTGGAACAAAAGTCCAACTGGCACATTGAGCGTGGGAATATGTACACATACCACGACAAAATCGCAAAGATGCCGGTGGCCCATCGAAGCCTGTTCCTGCTCCAATCATTCGGTGTCCAGCTGGACTACGATGAGTGGACGACGATCATGCTGTCGAGCGGACTCCACCGTGAGGAGAATCGCTTCTATGGTGGGCACGAGCCCAACCTGGCAATCCTCCTCACCCAGGCAAGGCAGTGGCTTGGTCGTTCATCTTGAACAATAACTGACAAGTTTCTACAATCTCTATGTGGATTCCCCACATCGAGGTCTTGGAAGGGGGTGACGCCTTCCTGGACTCAATCAACAACAAGCAAGGAAAGAACAATCATGGCAATCGACTTTGAAGCACTTCGTAAGAAGCTGAACAACCTCTCCGGACAGAACAAGAAGTCCACCATCATGTGGCGCCCCGAGGAAGGCAAGGACTACAACGTCCGGATCGTGGCGATCCCCAACAATGACGGCCAGCCGTTCATTGACCGCTGGTACTACTACGGCATCGGTGGTGACAAGGCCGGCGCAATCCTGGCGCCTCACCAGTTCGGTAAGAAGGATCCAATCCAGGACCTCATCAACAAGCTTCGTGAGGACGGCTCCGATGCCAGCCGCGAGCTTGCCAAGAAGCTCTACCCGAAGATGCGCACCTATGCTGCAGTCGTGGTTCGTGGTGAGGAGGACAAGGGCGTACGCCTCTGGGCCTTCGGCAAGATGATCTACCAGGACCTCCTCCGCCTCATGCTGGATGAGGACTACGGTGACATCACGGACGTTGAGAGCGGTCGTGACATCAAGGTCTCCGTGACC
>JACCDP011408692.1_pt1 | contig 21358 bp, 10 predicted proteins | sample 7445841 | NCBI WGS metagenome assembly JACCDP01 (sample SAMN15323441, study PRJNA562643) | freshwater metagenome | isolation source: river surface water | place: USA:Blue River Watershed | collected 2017-08-17
CAGATGTTGTTGTAGAAAACAGCGTATAATATAATAAACTATATCTTTTATAAAAAGATGGAGTTTATCCAAAAACATATCCAAGGAATCGAGAAACCGCATATATTAATTGCGGAAGTCCTATTTATCGGGTTCATAAGCAACTATATTACATACAAACTCGCGTTCGACTATAAATTAACATGGATTCCTATGATTTTTGTGGTTGCCTTTTTAATGATTCTAACAACGTATCTTGTAAATTATTTAACGCCTCTGAAATTTATACAGGGAATATTGGATGATATGAAACAAGTACATGTGTTTGGTATCGCTATTTTCGGTGCCTCGAATATCTTCGCAAATTTATTTGTACTGTATAAACATTACGGATTGTTATACGCACTCGCGATAAGTTTTGGTGCATCGACCTTGGCGGGTTTTGTTGTAGGGTTAGTCGATCAAATCGCGAAAAAAACGAACATCGATGAGCCTACATTGAAAATAACCTAGTTATAAGATAAATAATGGTCTTCTTGCCATTTCACTATATGTATTGGTTGATGTATACGGCAAGAAGTCCATGGAAAAAATTGTTCGTGTCCACGGCACTTAAATCCCCTGGCAATATAATTTTACAAATGATTCTCTGGGCTGAATTATCAAATGCGATTCGTATGAATGTGGACCGTGCGAAAACGGTGTCCGAGTTGACCGTAGTGGATCAAGGGTCTGTAGAAAAATATCCTTGCGAGGACTCTGTGCTTCAAACAATTCCTCCTCCAAATCCTTTGCCTGCTGCGGTTACTCTACCAGCACCTCCATCTGTGGTTGTGAATGAAGTAATCTCTGTGCCCGCACCGCCTCCTCCAATTCGTCTATCTGTTGCGGATCAACATCAAAATGTTGACGAACCAAAGGCTCCCAAAGCTACGCGCGAACCAGTATCCTTAAAACACGAAGTCGATCCAATTGCGATTGGCGTCGAACTATCCGATGTCCTGTATACAGATAGTTCTGTACAAACAAAACATCGTATGGAATGTGAAGAAGCGCAGCGTATCGAAGGATTGTTATCAGAACTATATAAATCACAGGGAGGTCGTAGTCGTGGATGGACGAAGGGCGGATTAGAAGAATGGATCAAACCCCGATGTGCGTCTGGTGGCAATATTCGTGAACTAGACCGTGCCAAATCTGCGTTTACCTGGCAACTAGCCTGCGACGATAAGGCAATGTCGGCATTTCTAGACTTTCTCTGCGTTGCGAAGAAGATTCGTGTCGCAATCTGGTTTAGTGAAGAGAAACGTGTTATCGTCTATCCTGCGGCGGATTATGCTGCCGCGGAACCCATCGCATCCTATCCACTGTATCACGTAGACTCCAAAGGACATCTCCGTAGAGGAATGGCAAGCCCTAGCGACCTTGTACAATTCTGCGAGGACAATCATTACGCACTTCTACCTGCGACTACAGTCATGTCCTCTCTATCCAAACTTACATTGGATGAACTCGCATCTGTCGCAGAAAAACTGGGTATGACGGAATGTGACGGAAAAAAGAATGAACGCGTCGCGAAGATTGCGTCATACAAATTGCGTCAACGCCTTGATGTGTCGCATTAAACACATATAGTATTGTCAATGAGAACATTTTTGAATTTTTCATTATCAAAAATTTTGGCTCTCCAGCATATCGTGCACGATATGCTGTGAAGCCAAAATTGGGCGTGTAAGGGTTCTCTCTGCGGAGACCCTTATCAAAAATTGACTGGCTTTAAGCGAATATTCTTATCCTTAATAGAAGATGTCCCTGGAGCTCCAATCTGCAGAAGCCAAGGCAATTACCGCGCTATGGACAGCGTGGGAAAGCGCTACCGATACTGAACTTGAAGCTACATTCAAGTCACTCGATTATACCGCATTTCTTGATATTATCAAGTATTTGCGAAGCCTCGGTCTACAAGAAGAACCGCAGCCATCAAAGCTCAATATTATTGTGGGCGGTGGCCTCCGATTTACGCTCGTGGGAGATCGCAATATTTCTGACTACTGTCGTGACAATTCACTAAAAGGAAAACCCTTTCACGTTGTTCTGAAGGAAAAGAAGGTCGTAACCGGTGGAACATCCGAAGTCGATCTTGATGAATATGGTGTTCGTATCAAAGTTCGTCGTGAACATCCGGTCACAAAAGACGATCCGCGTGTCATGGACGCGCTTGCGAAGTGGTCTACGTTACCCAAATCGTTCCGTCATATGAAACGTTACACCTTCACCTCCCTACACCACAAGGGTATCCAATTTGATGCTTCCTTTGTGCGTGAAAATCAAAAAGACGCCCGTGGACGTTACAAACAATCCACAACCTTTACCGGCGCCGCCATCTCCAAACAGCCTGTCCACTATGAAATGGAAGTAGAAGCACTTACCGGCGCCACACAAAAATCCTTTATGGTCGGTATCGCCTCTGTCTTGCGCGGCATCCAACGTTCCTATGTTCTCACGCGCAAATCGATTAAAGAAGCGGTCGTTGGTCTTATGGGCGCACAAACCCGTTCTCCAAAAGGTCGATTCCCCGGCACACAGCCTGATACACTCAAAAAGGCACATATTGGAAAAGAACCTGAAACTGATACACCACACTTACCTACCGGTGACTACAATGTAACAGACAAAGCCGATGGTCTCCGTTGCCTACTTGTGGTCGATCGTAGTGGGCGTATTTATCTCGTGGATCGTAACTTGAATGTGTACGGCACAGATCGTCGCTTGGATGATGCTGCGACCGCGGAATGGTCTGGCACAGTTCTCGATGGAGAATGGATTACACAGGATGCCGACAATAAACCGATGTCCAAATACTATGCGTTCGATATCTTCAATGGCAAGGGCGGCGAAGATGTATCTGGGCGTCCATTTATTGTACGCTCGGAAAGTGCCGTGTCTCGTTTGGCGGCTATGACCGAAGCCATTTCCGTGCTCTCTGTGGCAGGCAATACTGTCGCAGGAATTCCAAAACATCACTCCCTTTCCATCCATATGAAGACATTCCAAACGGCGGATGATCCTGCGTTACCGCTTGGTATCTTCAAGGAAGCGGCCTCTGTTCTCGATCGTGTCGCAAAGGAACGTCCTTACCATACGGATGGTCTCATCTTTACTCCGAACGCGGCGCCTTTACCCAAGAACGTATCTCGTTGGCCACAGCAACTCAAATGGAAACCGGCCTCTCAGAACTCCGTAGATTTCCTCGTTGTCACTGAGAAAGAGCGCGATTTGGCCGGCAAACCTACAAATGTAGAAGTTGTATCGACTCGCCTGCGTGAAGACACCCAACAGATTGTACGCTATAAAACACTACGTCTCTTCGTAGGGTCTTCTGTAAATCCGGCCTTCATCGATCCTCGTGATACAGTGCTCAACCAGAAACCCTACCCTGGATCCACCGAAGATAACACTGGTGATTATCGTCCGGTAGAATTCAGTCCTTCTCCACCGGATCCTATGGCGAGTGTATGCTACGTTGCGATCAACGCAGGAGCAACCGACGCGGCCGGTGCGGCTCCTGGAGCACAAGCGCTCGCGGCTCTCGATGATACCATCTACTGCGAAGAGACCAAGGACCCCATCGCCAACAAGACAATCGTAGAAATGATCTATGATCCCAAGAAACCGGCAGGATGGCGTTGGATTCCTCTTCGTGTTCGTTGGGATAAGACTGAGAAATTCGGTCGTAATCAGATCGGTGGTACACTCAACAGTGATGGAACTGCCAACGATACCTGGATTTCCATACACGATCCTATTACGGAACACATGATTCGCACGGGTTCTCCTGAAGAGGAAGAGGTTGTGGAAGGTACACTCACGACTGCGACTGCGTACTATCAACGCAAGGCTCCTCAACGTGATCTCTACAAGATCCGTGGTCTCTCCCGTTTCCACAACGAATTCATCAAAGAAAATACCCTTCTTCGTACAATCGGAAAAGGCGCGGCAGTAATTGATATGTCTGTAGGTCAAGCCGGTGATATTCACAAATGGACGCATCAAGGCGCTGGATTCGTGCTAGGCACAGATATCGCATTAACGGGTCTTACCGATCCAAAGAATGGTGCGTATCGTCGTTACTTGAACAAAATCATTAAATCGCGTGGCGCATTAGCACCGATGATCTTCGTACAAGCCGATTCCGCCGCACGTTACGCGGACGGATCTGCGGGTCAGACACCACTGGACCGCACGATTCTTCGCACCTTATGGGGTGAGAATGAACCGACCGCGCCCGCCTTTGCGCAACGTCTACGTGGAGCAGCTGCGCAAGGATTTGATGTTGCGTCACTCATGTTTAGTTTACACTACTTCTTCAAAGATCGTGGCACACTCGACGGCCTACTCCGCAACTTATCGGAGACGGTGCGTGTTGGAGGGTACTTTGTAGGCTGCTGCTTTGATGGTGATGCGGTTACGACCTTGCTGAAAGATACTCCACTTGGTGGAACGAAGCGGGGTAACATGGACGGCGTCGACATCTGGTCGATTACCAAGAAATACAGCGATGAGGTTGGTTTACTGCCCGCGACCGACGAAGGGCTAGGCAAAGCCATTGATGTCGAATTCATTAGTATTGGTGAATCGTACACCGAATATCTAGTGTCATGGCCTTACTTTGTGAACCGTGTGGCAGAGCTTGGATTTGATCTGCTCAATCCGGATGAAATTGCATTCCTGGGTCTCAAACAATCTACCGCAATGTTCTCTGAATCGTATAAGCTTGCGTCGGATTCTGGTAATACATTTGCTATGGCTCCACCTGTAAAGACATTTAGTTTCTTGAATCGTTGGTTTATATTACGTCGTCGTTCTACCGGTACAAGCGCAAATCTAACCTTTGCGCCACGTATTACAGCCCCGCTCTTTGATCAAGTTCCAGAAGACAAGCCGCTCCTTGTCCAAAACCCTGCCCTTGTCCAAAACCCTGCCGTAGTCGAAGAGGCCAAAGCTCCTGTAATCGTCGAAGAGGCAAAAGCGCCTGTCGTCGTTGAACAACCTGCGATTGTTGAAGAGGCCAATGCCCCCGCCGAGGAAGCAGAGAATGGCTCCGCATTCGCAACAGGCCCCATCTACCAATTCTATCATAAATCCGCACCCAAAGATGATCTCAAAGTCGGCGACAAGCAATGGCGTCGTTACTTGAGTACCTTTGCGCCATTTGAATTCCGCGATCAAATGAATCCTGATATTGTCTATCCTTCTTTGGAAGCCGCTCTCGGTTCCGCAAAGTATCAGATTGCGACCAACAAGCCTGAACTCGGCCAACAGCTCTTCTCCACGATTGGCAACATTCATCAGAAGATCGAAGAAGAGAAGCGTGCGATCGGTAAACTCACCGCCGAACAAGAGGCCGAATTCGTCGAAAAAGAGGGCAATGCTATGCGTGATGCGCAGAAGGCGGCACATATGAAGAAGGTGAAGACAACTTGGAACGAAGAAGCATGGATCGAAGCACGCGAACGAGTCATTACTACGTATGTGCGTCAACGATATGAAGGTGACGCAAAGTTCCGCAGTATCTTGGCGGCAATCGCGGCACAAAAAGCACGCCTTGCCTACTATGTTGCGGGTACATCCAGCGAACTCGCCGGCACCATCGACGGTGATGTCATCAAGGGTGACAACTTGTACGGCCGCGCCTTAATGCGTGCTGCGGGTCTTCGCTATTAAACACATATAACTTATAATTGAATACTGTATATTTTTATACACTATTCAACAACGTACCAATCTGGTTTTTCTCTACGCTTGAGCCATGTAGCAATTTTCTGTTTTTCAGGCGACATGTAGTATTTGCGATAGGATTCCACCGGATCGTCTGTTTTGTATTCGTCAGGCATCGCTAAAGCAAACGGAGTCAGGCCGCAAGAAGGAAACTGGTCGTCGCGCGGCATATGTTCCTTGAGATACCGCGCCACTAAATACGAACTATGGAATTTGGTATCCGCATGTTTGTATCTGTATCGCCATTCGATATGGAGTTCCTCGATCAAGTCGAGTGTCCATAGAAAGTTTTCCTTGGAACTCCGACACCAAATCGTAACAGGATGATTTTTATGGGTTGTCTTGTAAATATGCTCATTGTTGGGATCCTCAGGATCGAGAATCCGTTTGGCGGCACAGAGCATCTGTGTTGCTTCCAACATAATTTTACTGACGTGCTTATCCATCATGGATTGCGCGATTTCTTTTTGGAGGAGGGAAAGAATGAAGAGGTTCATTTTGTAAGGAATGGAAGAATGGATGGCTACGGAAACTCGGCACACATCCCTCTTCCATCTGCGATTGTTTCAATTTTTCATGTATCGATCCATAAATCTAAAGTACACTTATCTATAAGACGTACAAGAATGTCCTACATACATAGTCGCGGATTCTACTATCTCTGTGCTCTGCGCAATCAGAAACCCGTATCGAGCTCGGAATCATTGGATATCGAACGTTATTTGCGCCAAGATAAGGATTCAGTAGTCTATGTTTGTAACACAGCAATACGTTCTTTTTTCTACAATGTGTTGCCGTACATGAAGAAGCCGTTTGTCTTAGTGAGTGGTGATGCGGATCATGCTATGCCCTACGATATTCTGAGCCAGTCTGAGTTTCAAACATTCGTCCAATCTCCTCTTTTATGCCATTGGTTTTGCCAGAATCTGATGCTGACACATCCAAAGATGACACATATGCCGATCGGTCTCGATTATCATACGCTTGAATCCCATATCAATCTGGCACATCCGTGGGGCGTTGGTGCGACAGCTCTGGAGCAGGAAGCTGTGTTGAAACGGATTGCTTCTTCCGCAGCCCCTCTTTCTTTAAGGAAACTCCTGTGCTATTCCAATTTTCATCATACGGCGTTTGGCATCCATTTACGTGGAGATCGACAAGAAGCGATTTCGAAGTTGCCTGCGGAACTGGTATTTTACGATGACGTATATCGAGGGCGTGAAGATACATGGTCTGTCCAGAGTCAATATGCGTTTGTTCTGTCGCCGCGCGGAGGTGGTTACGACTGTCATCGTACATGGGAAGCGCTCCTTCTCGGTTCGATACCCATTGTGAAATCTTCAGGGCTCGATCCTGTGTACGAAGGGTTGCCTGTACTCATCGTAAAGGATTGGTCTGATCTATGCGAAGATCTTCTGCGTAAGACTATTGAAGAATTTAGTACTCGCACATTTCTCTTAGAAAAATTAGACCTATCCTATTGGAGATATCAAATATACAGAAAAATTGAAACCTGACCGGCTTACAGTTTGGAACTGCTGTGCTCCCACCGCTCTCTCCTACTCGTAGTTAGTATATTCCTTACTTCCTTCCTTTCTTCCTTTCTTTACAAGATGACTCCTACCATTCATTTCCGTAAGCTTCGCTGGGATGACTATGCCCAGTGCCGCAACCTCTGTGACGAGAACTTTCATGAGACCGAACTCCCTCGGTTTGCCGCTGCGTGGCGGAAACGGAGCCACGATGCCTCTTTCGTGGCTACCTTTCACGGAACCGTGATCGCCTGCGCGGTCGTGAGTAAACAGAATACGATCGATTATGTTGCGGTCCATCCAGAGTTCCAGTGCTACGGAATCGGATCTCATATGATTCGTAAGATCTGTAGGGCACTCAAGGATGCGCGCAGCATTATTCTCAAGACTGCCGACGATCTTACGCTTCCACGCTGGTATGCGCGCTTTGGATTCGAGGAATCCTATGTCTACGTTAGCGACGATTACGATTTCCTCGGTATGCTCATGATCCGTCGTCAGAACTGCCGTAGCGCAACTCGCAAGTTCGGTGCGAGTTCACAGTAAACACAAGACAATTCATACACTAATACAAAACGCTAGAACCCACAGCGGTTTTTGCACGAAAATCGACAATTTCACACGCCATGTTAGAATTCAATACCCTTACATAATGCCTCTTTCGATTTCTGATGGAGCTCTACCCTGGCAGCGACTTGCTGTAAAGAATGCGCATCCGCGCGACGAACGTATTTCCTTCGAAGAGGAAACACACACCTATACGATTGACGGACAAAAAGAAGGCTGGACAAGTTGTACCGGATTTATCCACGGATTCTTTGAAGCCTTCGATCCAGATTCTGTCATTGCGAAGATGATGTCGTCCCGTAAATGGTCCGAAAGTAAATACTACGGAATGACGGCCGAACAGATCAAGAAACAGTGGACGGATAGTGGAACCGAAGCGAGTGAGGCTGGAACCCGTATGCACTTGGATATCGAACACTACAACAACGCAGAACCGGTTGGAAATTTGGCAGGCGACGAATGGCTGCCGAATCCTGGGCCTGAATGGGATTACTTTCTAGAATACGAGCGGAAACATCGTATTAAGAAGGGATTCGTACCCTTCCGCACCGAATGGCTCGTCTTTAAGGAAGACATTAAACTCGCCGGTTCGATTGATATGCTCTACATGAAACCCGATGGAACACTTGCGATCTATGATTGGAAGCGGGCCAAAGATATGAAAATGACGAATACCTTCCAGAGTGGTCGTGCTCCTCTCGATCATCTTCCTGATACCAATTATTGGCATTACTCTCTCCAGCTCAATATCTACCGACGCATCATCGAAGAATTCTACGGATACAAAGTCAGTGAAATGGCGCTTGTTGTCCTACATCCCAACAATACCAATTTCAAGGTCTATATGCTGAACCGAATGGACGATGAAGTCACGGCCATGTTTGAGGATCGTCGTGAAAAACTCAAGGCCATCGAGGCGGCCAAGGCGCGCGGAGAAACAATTGTATGCGAAAAGCATTAACACGTGAAAAATTGATATGGCCTTTTTGATTTTACAATACGATCAATAAGAATATGACTCGCGAAATGATTCCCTTTGTATACTACAATCCGACGCACAAGTGCCATACGCACGGGTCGATGCATCCTGAAGCTCCGCAACGTGTCGAAGCCATCATGGAAGTTCTAAAACCGTATATCGATGACGGAAATCTTGTGCTTCAAACATTTGATCCTATCCATCCTCTTAGCGTAGAGCGTCCGATTCGCTCGTGGAAACTCAAAGACGGCGATACGTACTTTACACCCTATACAAATGACGTGCTTGCGATTTCCTATCGAATGATTGGTCAAGCGGTCGAGGATCTTCTTTCGGAGAAAACACGGTGTTCGTTTGTACTTTGTCGTCCTCCTGGACATCATGCGTCTTCGAAAGGTCCGTCTGGATTCTGCCTGGAGAATAATGTATGGACGGCTGTCCAAAAACTCCATAAAGCTGGAAAATACAAGATTGGGATCTATGATTGGGATGTCCATCATGGAGATGGAACCGAAGATCTCATTGCTGGAGCAGTTGGATCCGAATATGATTCGATCCGTTTCGTATCTACACATGCATACGGACATGGAATCTTTCCTGGAACAGGAGCGTATAAAAAGACGAAACGTATTCTAGATCTTCCACTTCCAAAACATGCCAGCGATTCCGTATTCGCATCCGCATTTCATCATGATGTAGTTCCCTTTCTGGAATCTGTAGGTGATCTGGATATTCTCATTGTCAGTGCGGGCTACGATGCGCACAAGAATGATCCTATGGATTTAATGCGTCTGACAACGGGCATGTATGGTCGTATGGCGGCTACACTTAAAAAACTGGGTGTGCCGGTCCTCTTTCTTCTCGAAGGCGGTTATAACCCAACGGCGCTTGCCGAAAGTGTACTTGCGACACTACAACCGTTTATGCCCATGCCGACTACACCGGCTTCACCTCAATAACGGGTGTCTTGCGACCAAAGCGTTTCGAAATATCTCCATACGATGTGTTACAGTAGGCAACGAGTTCTGCGATTTGCCGTTTGATTTCGGCCTTGTTCGGATTAGGAGCTAAGAGTTGGCGGAAGGTATCGCGGCATGCGCCCAAGAATAACTCACGGACCTGATTTTTTGCGCGTTGGAAGTTCGCATCCTTTTCCTGTCGTTGAAGCGCAACCTTCCAGTCCTCTTCGCTCAATTCATCCGCCAAGTACTTCACACGCAACTTACGAAATTCTTCTTCTGTATTTGGTTCGCGATTTGTGTTTCGATATCCATAGGGATCTTCGATTTCGCGCATGATACGCCAGGCTTCTGCCAACCAGATATCATCCGTAATGACGCGTGGTTCTCGATTGCGTCCTGCGCGATTGTATCCATAGTAATAATTTGTATTTCCTGTGTTCAGAATACGGGAAATCTGGCGATCCATATCTTGTTCACAATTGGGAGGTCCGGCATGTGCCTGATTGGCCGCAGGATCCCGCCCTTGGCTTCGTAACCACGCAAAGTAATGTGGATTGTGTACAGGGCCTTCCGCAATACGCCCTGTTCGCCAATTGAATGCCGTATTACAGGCCGTACACCACATTTGATCGCATCCCTCGATCTTACAGATACGTACGCCACATTTCGGACACGCTTTGGATTCTTTCTCAATTAGGGAAGCGGTAGCGACTTTGTCTGGATCACAGGTATGTTCGCATTCGCGAACGGGTCCTTTCAGATCATGACAATCTGGACAGGTCCATTGATCGCAGAGACCACATTTCCATGCGCTACTCAAGAATCCCTTACATCCTTCCGCAGGACAAGGTTTAATGAATGCCGCTGGCGCCGCCCGTTCCTTTATAACTCCACCGACATCTGTAATTCGTGTACGACCATGTGTCTCAATCACGCGATTCGCGCGCGCAAAGGTGGCCTCGTGTTCATACAGTTTCCGCTGTAATTTCGCCATTTCTTCCTCAATCTTCTTCATTTCTGCGTGGGCTTGCTTTCGTTGATTGGCAGCGGCCTTGTACGCAGCAGCATCCTCTTGGCTCGCCGGCAATCTGGAACGTTCGCGATCCGACAAGACTTTTTCACGATGTTCCTTGTAGGTCGTGAGACGAAACGAACGCGTAAATTCACCATCCAAGAATTCACGTTCCCATCCATGCCCACATTCCGGATTCACACATTTCGGATAATCGCTGATATCGTTCAGCAAATAGGTTTGTAGACACGTTCGGCAAATCTGAGTTTTACAATACGGGCAGGAACTTGGCAGTCGTGTCGACTTGTTGAATCCTTCCATACATACGAGACATATATCTGACATCTTATGTTACTAACATGGGATGTAAGAATTCATGAATGGGTCATTTTTTTCATTTATGGCTTATTCGGCCTTCGCTGAATCGAGCCAACCCTTGAGTGATGTGGGTAGGTTAGCGTATTCCAATACAAACGCACCCGTCTTTGGATGTTGTAAAGGAATACCGTGTATATCGAGAACAATACATTTGCGTGGATCTGCCTTTGCGGAAATCCACATATGAGGTTCAATACGTTGTGTTGTAGGATTGAAGCGTGTAAGTATAATATCGGTTTTGAGATAGGTTGACAGAGCCTTCCAGTTATCAACCGTTCCTTTAATAGGCGCACCTATTTCACGTTCGACCGTTTGGATGGGTTTTTCTGTAATTGTCACTAATGCGGCATCCAACATCGCGCGTTTATCACGTCCAATATCTGCTCCAAAGACTGCTCCTTGGAGTGTCGAATGCCAATCCGCCGGCAATTGTGTTTCTTCTGGTTCCTCTTCAAAGTCGACTTCTTCAGGATAGGTGTATCCCATCATATAGGTGGTTGGTTTACGACCTGTGTATCCGAGTTTATAATAGAGGGCCGGATTACCACGTCCTGTTGCCGTAAACAATACAGATTCGCCTTCTTTAATCATTGCGTCTTGTGGCAAGGGTTTCAAATATGGAACTTCTTGGTTCAAGATTTCCATCGCGTATCCAAATGTACGAAGGAGTTCATCGACAAGGCGTGCGGTCAACACACGCACAGGATCGACATAACGAGGAGTACTCGCTGCGTGAATCAAACAGCGCCCCTCAGACCAACTACACCCTGCTACACAAGCATCTTCCTTTTTAATCTGTAAGCAATCGCGACGAAGAACAGAACTATAGGGATTTCCTTCCGTGGTTATCCAAGGATTTTCTGGATTTCCTACAATCGGTGTCAATAAAATATCAAGACGCTTTTGTAATTCGTATAGAGGAAGACGTTTACGGGCTTGACGTAATAATTCAATCTGTTGTAACACGTGGGCGCCTTGTTCCGAACCATGGAGCCAGTTCGAGAACGAAATACGAAGATGTTGGTACGCTTCATCCAAGACTTCTTCAGAAGTTTGTCCGAGTTCTTCGGTATCCACAGGTTTCGGTCCTAAGAGAGCAATATCGGTTTCCCATGGAAGATCGGCTTTAATTTCCGTTTTCACGGAGGATTTCCGCATTTCTAGAAAACGACGATGTTTGATTTCGCTCTTCATGGAAAACCGTTCAAATGGAATCGTTGCTCCACATAACAATTCGAGTGCTAAGAAATCGGTTCCATCGGCTTGGAGTTTTGCCGGCATTAATCCTGGAAATATGGATGCGAGCTTCTTTTCGGATATGACTTTTTGGAGACCTGTTAACATTTCCAAGAGATTCTGGAGCGGTGGAAGTGGTAATGCTCCTTCGCCACGCATGCTAGGATATGTCGATACAATTGTGCCATCATCCAAGCAAGGCACATAATACGATGATTTATTGAAGAGAACAATTACACCTACTAAACGATTGCTGCGATCACGTAACAAGGCGCGCAAAGCAACATCTGAATTTCGAACAGTTGCCATAAATTCTCCTAATTTCGGAACGAGGGCTGTATCCGCCACTGGAATCCACGGATGGATTGGCTGGGCTTGACGCCCACATCCTTCATCCGCCGAAAAGTAATCCGCAATAAATCCCTGTAGGGGTTCACGGACACTGGCCGATAGACGTCCAAAACTATCGCGTTCTTCCTGTAAGACACCTAATACACGACGATCTTCCTTCGTCAACCCCTCATAGAACACAAGCGGATCGTAGAGTCCTGATGCTTCGTCTTCCAAGATAAACAGGAGTGGTGGTTTTTCTTGTTGGTTACGGTAGCTGATACCGAAATTGGGGCAGATAATGCGCGGTGCCTCATCCTTCTTTTTCGGATACAGAATACGCACAAGGACGAAACCCGTTTTTGTAAGGAGTCCAGGAGTTGCGAACAGTGTTTCCCAAATACGGAGTTCTTTCGTCTCGGATCCATTGCGAACATATTTCTTAAAATTATCCCACGCTAGGAAAAGATTTTCCGCATAGGCACGTTGATCTGCCACAGGAATACCAACGCGTGACCACCAGGTTTGGAATTCCACTTCGCGTTCCGCGGGTATCGTTTTTCCTGGTAACGTAAATTCATGGAGAAGTGTTCCGTAATTCGCCTGTTCGAACGCACGCACCATTTGGACTTCCTTTGATTCCAACATATCTCGTAATACTTCCTCGTTTGTTGGAATGATGATATCATCACTTTCCGATAAGAAATGTTCCGTCGCATATTTTGCGTAAGCGATGAATGTAATCAGATTGCTTCCAGGTTCTTGTGGTGAGTTTCCAATACCGTAACGGACAAATGCCGACGCAGGAAACGCCAAATGTGAATTGATCTTTTCACCGAGTACACCTTTGATGCGTGTCAGAAACTTTTCAGGATCTTGTCCAAGGAATGGATTGATCGAAGGAGGTGGAACCGCGACATCTCCGCGTTCCAATTTGAACCATTCCAGCGAGTTACGACCCAAGATATTCTGATTTGGAATAAACCAACGATTTTGCGACGATAGCTTGGGTTTGGAAATGGATGAGAAGGGGCGATCGCGATTTTCGCGTTCCTGGGCGGCGGCTTGGGCTTGTCGTTCTTGTTGCGCAGGAGTTTCCGCAACGACGACGCGTTCTGCTTCGGCTTCCATTGTTTCGCGCGCCAGTTCTGGGCCCTTTGTATCAGGATCGACTTGTAAATCTGGCAGAGGAACCTTTGCGGGTGGAATCTTATCAGATCCCGCGGGAATATCAAACGTATCAGGTGTAGCATAGCAGCAGGGCAATGGGAATTTATCAGGATGGTTAATATCTGATTGGATACCAATAAATTTCGCAACCGGTCCTTTTGTTGTGGTAGAATCACGTTTCAAGACAGTTTCTCCTGGAAGAGGATTGTTACTGGTCAAGAGTTTTCCACCACAGAACGCGCAGCTATTCGCGTGTTTTGGCTCACCATTACGATAGACAGTACCTTCGAATTCACTACCAATGAGCGGCAAATCGTCACGCAGGCACCAATATTCCGAACAGATGTAATAATTGGGTTTTTCCATAATGGTTCCAAGACGAACGACGGTCCACAGAGGTTTGGATTGTTGTAAACGTATCAATTCCGCAATTTCTTCCTTGTCGCCTTCCGTTTCCTTTTTGTATTTTTCTGCATCCTTTGTTTCCAACACACTCATATCTTTCTTTAATGGGAATCCGAGACGGAGTGCGCGTTTTTCCATATCGACGATTTCCTTGAAGGATTTCTTAATACTGGACTTTTTGAGAAAGGAGATACGTTCATTGGGGGATTTGGATGCGATATTTGCGACGAGAAGATCGTTATTGGATAACGGTGCTTCCACCCAGAATACGGCATCGCCATACAATATACGAGCACGCTGATATGTATCAGGAGACATGACGTTTGGCTGTTTGTTCTGGCTTTGTTGGCAGGCTTTACTAAAGGTTTTTCCTGGATCGCCTTTTGGCAGAGAATATCCAAAGAGTTCTTTATCGTGGAATTTCAGACGATCGAGAGTCCATTGGGGGCCGAGGGGTGGTAAGACTTCGCCGGCGGCTAACACTTCTGGAACTTTGACCGGTTTCAAGGGTTCTTGGCGCAGTGTTGGATCCTGTGCTTTTTCCTCTTCTACGGCGGTGTCTGGTTCGCCAACCATACCGTTCATCCCTAAATCCATCATAGCAAGATCGAACTCATCGAACATGGGTTGTTCCTGTGGTTCCAACACTGTCTTGACTTCTTCTACGACGGCTTCTTCTTGCGCGACGGCATTTACGGCATTACTGGCATTCTGGGCGGATTCGCTTACACGAAGTTCCGCTGCCGTTTTGGACACGAGCAATGTAGTCAATCCAAGAATACGTAAAACATCCGATTCCGATTCCACATTGATTAACTGGAATAAATACGTTTGTTGAATGTTGTAAATATTCACAATCGATCCAAGATTCACGGAAGGAACTCCTGTATCCAAATCGGTTTGATCGTATCCTTCATTTCGTACAATCCATTGTTTAATGTATTCAGAGGCTTCTTTTGATGGAATACCGAATTCACGTGCTAATGCGTCAATATAGGCGCGGGTCGCAGCGGGTTCCAACGATGCGGATTTATCGCGCAAGAACAGCGTGGTAATATAGTTCATGACGGGATCGTGATCCACTACATAATTACTGACGGCTTTGTACTTGAGACTCATAAGCGCGCGATTTCCTTCATGGAGTTTCTCTTCGGCGAAAATGGACAAGAATGGATCTACGCGGGCACGGAGTTCGGCTTTGGTAGGTTTTTGGGAAAGAGGCGATTTGTATTCATAGACGGCTGTCAATTCCGCGAGTGTGAGTGCCGTCGCGTCGTTCCAAGGCGTTGCGGCCAAGAATTCGGGAAGTACACGGAACGCTTCTTGAACGACGGCATAATTCAACGGCGCATCTTTACGGGGAGCACCAATATACAATTCCGCACTACCGTCTTCCATAATACGGAGTGTCCATGCGGTACCGAGGGGCGCACGTGGGTGTTGGATAGGGGATTTAATAAGGATAACCGAGCCCATATCGGTTGCGGGTTGTTCGGCCATGAGCGAATCGAGCAATCGGGTATCCGCAATCTTTGCGCTACCACTGGGTGTTGTCGCAAGTTTGACAAGCGGTGGCATACGATCGTGTGCCGAAAAGAACCGCAAAAATGGAAGACTATCGGTTGGTTCGGTTTCATAGAACTTCAATTCCAGAATACCCGTGGAAAACTTGGCCTTCTTTGGAAGTGTGTAACGGAGACGTCGGAGTTCACGAAGTGCGATCGGATTTGGATCCTCCGCTACCGCGTGTAATACGGTTTCGAGTTTCGCATAGCGCGCATCGACAGCGTCACGATAGGCTGCGGCGACCGCAAAGGCTTCACGATCGCTTTCACTGAGCTCCAGGAACGCTTCATTCAGAATATCCCGTGTGGTAATGGCGGGAAAGTAGAGACGGAAGAATCCTTCGAACGCTTCGTCAGTAGGAAGTGTTTCGGGTCCAAACCCTGCTGCTTTTGCGACGGTTGCTAGGTTCCAAACATGTAAAACTACAGCTTGTTTCGTATCCACTGCCGCTTCCAATGTAATTCCAGATAAGATTGTTGGAAACTCAGGTAATGCGGCGCCATCTTGATAAATACGCTTATCGGTGCGACCAGAAATTGCCGGATCACATGGATCCGCAAAGTGTTTCCCGAAAGACCATGTAAATTCGAGCGATTTATATTGTTCGCCGTCTTCTTGTGCCTCTTGGCCTTGTGCTAAAAACAATTGGCTTGGTAACCATTGTTTATCGCCAGAATGCGCTAACGCGATCCGCTGTTTAATGCTATAAATTGTCTCGAATGGATACACATTGGTAAGTGTGAGGTCTTCCGATGTGGTATGGGAAGTATGTTGTACAACACGAACGGTTTGCGGTTCAAGTGTACTAATCCGGGGCGGGTTGAGGATATCCATTATACAGGTTCTGCTATAGAGGCTAGGTATTTTACAAATGTCATGTATACTCGGTTTATGCGCTGGTGTGCAAATGCGCCACTAAAGAAGGTAAATAATCTCCTCAAATTGTAAATGTCTGCTCCGTATACGTTATCATGGATCAACCAGACTCCAAATATCATTAATACAAATGATTTTGAACTATACGTTGGTATAACAAATGATAACAATGGTAACATCTTTATTGCGTATGGAACTACTGGTACAGTGAGTGGTGGTACAAATATTGGTGGTTATGATATTGTTGTAGCAAAATTTAGTCGTAGTGGTGTGATACAATGGACGAAACAAGTGGCATCCATAAATACAACTATGGCAGATGCCACGTTAGCCATCGCGTGTGATGGAACAAATATCTATATAGCGCATCATACGGATGGCACGATTAGTGGTGGAACCTATGCGGGCGGCAATACAGATATTACTGTCGCAAAGTTTAATACAAATGGTAACATGGTATGGGCAACACAAGTACAAGCTATGAATACTGCAAATGTCGATCAAAACCCTCGATGTGCTGTGGATAGTGCGGGGAACGTGTATGTGGCATATGAAACAGACGGAACAGTGAGTGGTGGAGTCAATCAAGGTGGTTATGATATTGCGTTATTCAAACTCAATACAAGCGGCGTTTTACAATGGATAAAAGAAGGCGTTGGTTTAGGCACGTCCTTTGGCGATTACAATGCCTCCGTTGCTGTCGATAGTTCCAGCAATGTATATATCGCATATCAAGCGGGTGGAACAGTCAGTGGTGGATCCAAAAAAGGGGGCGATGATATTGCGGTAGCAAAATTATCATCCGCGGGTCTTCTACAGTGGGTTGTTCAACCAGGCGATTTAAATACGAGTTCCAACGACCAGAACCCAAGTATTGCCGCGGATCCTTCAGGAAACCTATATGTTACGTACATGACGCAAGGAACTGTGAGCGGCGGCACATTTTTAGGAGATCTATATGATATTGTAGTCGCAAAACTCAATACGAATGGGCAAGTCCAATGGGTAAGACAACCCGCAAGCATTAACAGTTCAGGAACAGAACGATATCCATATATTGCTGCGGATAGTAATGGAGGATCCTACATTACATATTTTACTTCTGGTGCCGTGAGCAGTGGAATAGATTTTGGTATGGATGATATTGTTATATTAAAAATGTCTACAAACGGCGCCATTGAATGGATAGCCCAACAACCTGGTGTAAATACAAACAACTATGATCGAGATCCTCGCATATCCGTTGATTCTCTTGGTTACGTAAATGTCGCATATAATACACGCGGTACAGTCAGTGGCGGGCAAGCAACAACCAATAACGATATTGTCGTTGTACAATATGCGCAGCCGGCGGTTGTTACACCCCTTCACGCCAATAACGCATTGGTGTTATCATGGACGCCTCCACCGCTTGGCGCTCCATTTACCAGCTACAATGCCGGTATTACAAGACCATGGTCGACTGGAACAGGGCTTTCGAATGCAAACTGGGCATCTGTGAAAGGCAATGCGTCAGGATCTCTTTTGATCGCATGCCCCTATAGTTCTGGGTCCGCCGTCAGTTTGTACAAGAGTACAGATTACGGAGCGACATGGTCCGTAATTGCCGGTTCAAGTTATGTATGGTATACGATTGATGTATCCGCCGACGCACTCGTTGTTGTCGGCACAACTTCCTCAGATATGATTATGGGGCGTTCAACAAATGCTGGATCGACCTATACATTTTTTCAGATGGCATTTACAGCGCCAAGTGCAGGCATGAATGTGGGTATAACAGGAAATGGTGCCATAGGTGTCATGTTGAAATCAGGATATACCCAATATTGTTTGCCGGTAGGTTGGGTATCTGGTACAACGGTTCGAAGCGCGATTGCGGATATATTCATCACAGAAGGCGTAACCTGTTGCGCAGGTGTTCCAACCGCTAGCTCTGATGCCATGTTTATAGCAGCATCCAATGGGAATATCAAATATTTCTCGAATTACGGATTTGATGGAGCAATCTATTACAAATATTTGAGTGAATTGTGGATTACAAAAACGGGAACATCCTTTTCTGGCACAATTAGTGCTATTTCACTTGCAAGTGGAGGATCTCGTATGGTTGTTGTAACAACCGCAGGAAATATGTACATTGGAACATTATCTGGAACCTTGCAAGTCGCTGTAACACCAACCTACAATTTTATAGCGGCTCCAGCTGTTATGATGGGTGTATCAGGCGGATACAAAAATGTAGCGATATCGCCAGACGGCCTATACATTGTTGCCGGCGCGTATGTATCTGGTGGTTCCATGTATGTTGGTAAATTCGATGGATCTTCGTGGAATTTTGTGCCGATACCCAGATCGTTAAGTGGATCTGGATTATGGCGCGGAGCATATGTTAATAATGGCGGTAGTCGTATTCATATGGGTATAGAAGGTGCGCAAGTCGTAAATGGAAATATCTACGGGGTTGTTGCAACTACCTTAACAACTTCAACAATTACTGGTTTAACGAATGGAACCTCATATACTGTATTTCTAACAGCTATAAATAGTTCAGGGATAGGACCTTTCGCGTTAACAACTGGAACACCAGATCCCTTACCAGATGCGCCAACGCCCATTCTAGCAAGTGCAGGAGATCGTACGGCTACATTATCGTGGACAGCTGCGTGGGATGCGTTGTTGACAATCTCAAAGTACATTATAACATACAGTAACGGAACAATATGTGGTGCTACAACTGGGACATCTACGGTTATTCGCGGATTGAGTTCCTATACATCCTACACCTTCCGTGTCTATGCCGTAAATTCTAGCGGCAATGGACCATCGGCAACATTTTCTATGATTACAACACCGGCTCCTTTACAACTAACAGTTCCTTTTCCTGATTGTGTGCCGTGGGTATGGTTCGATGCTTCGGATCCTACTACGATTACTGCGTCTGGAAACAACGTTACCGCATGGCAAAATAAAGGTTCTGCGGCAAGTAGCGCAGGGACAGCTGTAGGCACTATCACCACAGGCACAAATCAAATAAGTGGTCGCAATGTAGTATCCTTTAACGCTCTATCACAATTAAGTATAAATATTAAAGCAGTATCTTCAAATGCGTTTGCTGCGTTCTTTGTATTACGACCCCTATCTGATCCGACTATAAACTATACAGGGTTTAGTCCTTTGGCGAACTTTACAGGACAAGGCCCCACTATAGGGCCCATGTACGCGGATGGCATATGGCAATTAAATACGTCTGTAAATGCGGTTGTGGTTACATCTGGAGCAACTATACCATCACAATATCAAGCAACGTCATTATACAGTAACATTGTTGGCATGACAGATGCGTCTGGTACCGGCAACGTTACTCGTGTAAATGGCGAGGATCAAGTGCAGGACTTATATAATGACTACGCATATGGTATAGATACTACAAATACAGCAACCTATTTATTAGGTCGTACTGTGTATAGTGGCGCATACCTTTATGCGGAATCTATTATATTCAGCGGTTCTATAACAAACACACTCTCCTATCAGATTGAAGGGTATTTAGCATGGAAATGGGGGCTACAGGCTACACTACCTTCTTCGCATCCCTATAGTATTGCAAATTGCGCAGCGACAGTTGCGGCATTTCGACGACCCCGTAGTTTTGTAACAACCTTTGTGGGAACAGGAACCGCCGGATCTACGGAAGGTACAGGTACAGGAGCAAGTATTAATTTTCCTACAGATGTTGCGTGCGATGCTGACGGCAACCTCTATATTGTTGAAAATCAAGGATGCGTGATTCGTAAGGTCACGCCCGCAGGTGTAACATCGACCTACGCAGGGACTGGACTTGCTCTTTCTTTGTCAGGATATGGCACAGAAGCCTCCTTAAATTATCCAGCCGGAATCGCAATCGATTCTGTACGCAACATTATATATGTATCTGAAGCGCAGGCTATACGAAAAATTACACCCGATGGATATGTCATTGTTTTGGCTGGTGCAGCAGGCGCGAATGGAAATGACGACGGTGATATTTATGGAGGTGTAGTTACATTTGATACTCCAAATAAAATGGCAGTACACGCCAGCACAGGCGATCTATACATCACAGATAGTGTAGCTCATACAATTCGAAAAATATCTGGAACTACAGTGTCTACCTTTGCGGGTATAGCTTACTCCTCTGGCGATACAATAGGACCAGGTGCGACGGCGCAATTTAATGCGCCCAACGGTATCGCATTTGATAGTCAAGGCAATCTGTTTGTATGCGATTTAGGAAATCACAGTATCAAAAAGATTACACCAGATGGCACTGTATCGCGATTTATTAGTATTGAGGCAACCCCATCAAGTACGGGGCAAGCGGACGGGATTGGTAGTGACGCACGATTAAATACGCCCGCGGGATTATATATTGACAAGGCAACCGATTATATGTATATTACAGAATACAATAATGCGCGTATACGCCGAATTTCACCAACAGGCATTGTAACAACAATTCTGGGATATGGTCCAAATGTAATCTTTGTGGACGGTTCTGACAATGGAATCGATACACTCGCGACATTTACACAACCCGTTGCGATTACGC
>JACCDP011529213.1_pt1 | contig 21343 bp, 20 predicted proteins | sample 7445841 | NCBI WGS metagenome assembly JACCDP01 (sample SAMN15323441, study PRJNA562643) | freshwater metagenome | isolation source: river surface water | place: USA:Blue River Watershed | collected 2017-08-17
AATGGAGTCTCAAAACAGTTGCATTTTTCCCTGTCGGATATGGGAAATTGAGGATATCCAGATAGCTGAAACTGTTACCTGTTACCTGTTACCTCCCCTCACAGACAACTTTTTCAGCAAACCCTAAATAGGGGTAGTCAGGTGAGGAAATAAGATCCGGGACTTCTGTGATCAATTTATAATTTATGGGTAAGTATTCAGCTATAGCACTTGTTTCCAGATCCCCGACTTCTTTGATTGATTGTATTCGCAAAGGATAAATCAATCAAAGAAGTCGGGGATCTTATCACCTCACCTGAATCCTTACAAAAGGATATTATCAAAATAAAGGATTTTCTGTCTGATAAATCAAAATTTTCAAATCCAAAAAACTCCCTGATCTCCTTAGCAAACCCTAAGTGGTAATTAACTCTACTGCATCCCTGCCATCTGCATCTTGTAGATAAACTTTGACAATTTCTTCCTTAGCTGTGGGTAATTTTTTCCCAAGAAAATCTGGATGAATTGGTAACTCCCGATGGCCTCTATCTACTAATACAGCTAAACGAATTACTTCTGGTCTACCATATTCATTAACTGCATTTAAAGCAGCACGAATGGTTCTACCCTTAAAAATAACATCATCTACAAGCAGAACTGTTTTTTGTGTTAAATCAAAAGGAATATCCGTTTTGGCAGGAGTTCTCAAGCCAATTTTATCAAGATCATCACGATAAAATGTAATATCTAAAGAGCCAACAGGAACACTGACATTTTCGAGAATTTCTATTTGACGTGCTAATAAATAAGCTAATGGTACTCCTCTGGTGTGAATACCCAGCAGTAGCAATTGAGATAAATCTCGCGTCCTTTCCACAATTTGAGAAGCCATCCGAGTTAATGTACGACGCAGTTCTTCGGATGAAAGAATTTCAACTACTTTGGTAGACATAACTTGATCTTACTCCGGTTCATTCAGTATAACCTCACCTGGACATTTAATTTCTGGAATAGATGCAAAAATATTAACTTTATCTATAATCGTTAAATCAAAGGCTTTTCTAACTTTATCTAAAGTAAATTCACTATATGACATTGCATTCACAAAATAATTATAAATCAATAAAGGTGGGAATACCCACCCTACATTTACTCAGCAAACACACTAGCAAAAAAGTCCAGCGTCTCTTTCAAAGCTTTGATGAAAACATCAATTTCTTCACGGGTATTATAAAAAGATAAACTTACCCGTGCAGTTCCCGCTAAACCTAAATGACGGTGTAAAGGTTGAGTACAATGATGTCCAGAACGAATGGCAACACCTTCTTGATCTAACAAAGTTGCTAAATCATTAGGGTGGACACCTTCGGCTGTAAAAGCTGCTAATGCGGCTCTACCTTCGCCGTTAGCATCGGGTTTTGGTCCGTAGATTCTAATTTGGGGTATTTGGGCTAATTGCTCGAATAAATAGGCAGTTAATTCAGCTTCATAAGCATGAATTTTATCCATACCGATATTAGTAAGATAATCTATGGCTGCACCCAGAGCGATCGCTTCCCCAATTGCAGGTGTACCCGCTTCAAATTTATGGGGTAATTCTGCATAGGTAGAATGATCTAAATAGACTTCAGAAATCATTTCCCCACCACCAAAAAATGGTGGCATTGCTTCTAGTAATTCGAGCTTACCATATAAGAAACCAATGCCAGTGGGAGCGCACATTTTATGACCAGAAGCTACTAACCAATCACAATCAAGTTCTTGAACATTGATAGGAGCATGGGGTACACTTTGACAAGCATCCAGTAAGAATTTCGCACCGTATCTGTGAGCAATTTCGGCTATTTCTTTAACTGGGTTAATACAACCCAAGGTATTAGAAATATGAACTATAGACACCAGTTTTGTTTTGTCAGAAATCAGGTTTTTAAACTGTTCTAAATCAAATGTTTCTTCTGGTGTTAATTCGACAAAGTTTAAGACTGCACCTGTTTTTTGAGCAACAAATTGCCAAGGAACGATATTACTGTGGTGTTCCATTACCGAGAGAATAATTTCATCTCCTGGTTGTAAATTGTTCATTCCCCAACTGTAAGCGACTAGGTTAATTGCTTCGCTGGCGTTGCGGGTATAAATTATTTCTTGGCGTGATTTTGCATGAATAAAATTAGCAATTTTATCTCGCGCTGCTTCATAAGCATCGGTAGCTTTTGCACTTAAAAAATGTGCGCCACGATGAACGTTTGAATTATATTGTTCATAATAATCACGCCAAGCATTTAAGACAAATACAGGTTTTTGAGAAGTTGCGGCGTTATCGAGGTAAACTAATGGTTTACCGTGGACTTCTTGATGTAAAATTGGGAAGTCTTTACGAACTTTATCAGCCAGAGTTTTGGTAGAGGTGAATGTCATAATTTAAAGAGTTCAGGAGTTCAGAATAAATTTAGGTTGGAATTTAGGATTTATGCAAATTTTAAGAATAAGGAACCGCAGAGGCGCAGAGGACGCAGAGAGAAGAGATTTTTGGTGTGGTTTCCCCACTTTTTTAAGGTGGGGTTTTTGGTTATTTATTTGTGAGGGTGACGACTGTTTTTAACAGTTTTTCTCCTAAGGAAGTAACGGGTATTAAGTTAATAATTTCTGCTGCGAAAGCATTAACTAATAATTTGCGTGCGTCGTTTTCATCAATTCCACGACTTTGCAGATAGAAGATTTCATCATCTTCTAATTGACTCACTGTAGCGCCGTGAGCGCATTTGACATTATCAGCAGTAATTTCTAATTGAGGTTTGGTGTCAATTCTCGATTTAGATGACAACAGCAAATTGCGGTTTAATTGTGCAGCATCGGTTAACTGTGCCGGTTTGGGAACAAAAATTTTACCGTTGAAAACGCCATGAGCGCGATCACCTATAATGCACTTATGTAGCTGTTTACTTATACCATGAGGATGATTCAGAGCGATCGCACTATGAGTATCAGCTAATTGTTTATCAGCAATAACTGTTAAACCATTGAGTGTGGTTTCCGTTTGTTCACCAGTTTGTAAAATCTCCAAATTATGACGGGAAATTTTACCACCAACCGTCACAGCATTACAGCTATAACGACTATACCGCGCCTGTGTCACCGCAGTTTTACCAATGTGAAAAGCAGCATCACTTTCTAACACAATTCTAGAATGACTCACCTGAGCATTTTCATTTACCCAGATTTCCGTCACACTATTATTAAAGTAAACCTCATTCTCCGCGCTCTCTGTGTCTCTGTGGTTCGTATACTCCTCAATTAAACTCACCTGAGAATTACTTTCAGCAACCACTAAACAACGAGGTTGAGAAATAATTGCAGACGCACCAACCACAGACATAAATAACAGATGAATGGGATTTTCAACCACCACATTTTTACCAACCCATACCACCGCTACATCATTTAAACCAGCAGTATTTAAAGCAGTAAAAACTTCCCTTGTTCCCTCAGACTGTGCTAAATATTGCTGTGCAACTTCATCGGGTAACACATCCAAATTACCAACTTTTAAACCAGCAGGTAAATTTTGAGTATTTGATAAATTAGGTGCATAAACACCATTTACAAAAACCAACCGGTGAGAAACTTCAGGTAAAATAAAATCATTTTGTAGTGACAATTCATTAATTATCCCTACATTATTGAATTTTACCTCTTTGAGTGGTGATAAATCAGTAAAACGCCATTCTTCCTCGCGGGTATTGGGAATAACAGAATGATGCACCCATTTAGCAGCATCATTACGAAGTTGTTTGAACCAACCATTCTTTTTCGATGCAGTTACCCGACTTAATAAGTCAGTTAAAAAAGCATCTCTATCTAATAAATTTGATTGTAGGGGTAATTCATGAATTACCTCTACATTGATAGAATTAGACATTATACACCCACTCCTAAAGCTTCTGCCAACACCCAATCATAACCGCGAGATTCCAACTCAAGCGCCAACTCTTTACCACCACTTCTAATAATGCGTCCTTGTGCCATCACATGAACAAAATCAGGCACAATATAATCAAGAAGACGCTGATAGTGAGTAATCATAATTGTGGCATTTTCAGCATTAGTTAACTGATTAACTCCATTAGCCACAATTTTCAAAGCATCAATATCTAAACCAGAGTCAGTTTCATCCAAAATTGCTAATTTAGGTTCTAAAATAGCCATTTGCAGAATTTCATTCCGCTTCTTTTCACCACCAGAAAACCCCTCATTTACACTACGGTTAAGAAAAGAAGAATTCATTTTTACAACTTCTAACTTTTCCTCAACCAAATCATCAAAATCGAAAGCGTCAACCTCTTCCAAACCTTGAGCTTTTCTCCGAGAATTATAAGCAACCCGTAAAAAATCCAAATTACTCACACCGGGAATTTCCAAAGGATATTGAAAAGCTAAAAACACACCACTTCTAGCTCTTTCTGCTGCTTCCATTTCCAAAAGATTTTGTCCTTGGAAAACCACCTCACCACCAGTAACACTATAAGCTGGATGTCCCGCTAACACCTTAGAAAAGGTACTCTTTCCAGAACCGTTAGGTCCCATAATCGCGTGAATTTCACCAGCGCGAACATCCAAATTTAAACCCTTTAAAATTGAAGTTCCATCAACTTCCGCTTTCAAATCCTTAACCGACAAAATCAAATCACTATTCTCAACAATCATCTTTTCTTCCTCTCTTCCTCTGCGTACTCTGCGGTTCGTTAAAAAAACTAACCAACACTACCCTCTAACTTCAAACTCAACAACTTATCAGCTTCAACAGCAAACTCCATAGGAAGTTGATTAAAAACATCCTTACAGAAACCGCTAATCATCATAGAAATAGCATCTTCTGCTGAAATACCACGTTGAGCAAAAAAGAACAATTGATCTTCACCAATTTTAGAAGTAGAAGCTTCATGTTCCACCTTTCCCGTATTATTCTGAACTTGAATATAAGGAAAAGTATTAGCTTGAGCATTATCCCCAATTAACATCGAGTCACATTGAGAATAATTTCTCGCACCTTTAGCAGTGGGATTAATCTTCACTAAACCCCGGTAACTATTGCTAGATTTACCAGCAGAAATACCTTTAGAAATAATTGTGCTACGGGTATTTTTACCGACGTGAATCATCTTACTTCCAGTATCAGCTTGCTGCATATTATTTGTTAATGCAACGGAGTAAAATTCACCAACGGAATTATCACCAACCAAAACGCAACTAGGATATTTCCAAGTAATAGCTGAACCCGTTTCTACTTGAGTCCAAGAAATTTTAGAATTCACACCTTGACACAACCCACGTTTAGTTACAAAGTTGTAAATTCCACCTTTACCATTTGCATCTCCAGCGTACCAGTTCTGGACAGTAGAATATTTAATTTCCGCATTATCTAAAGCAACCAATTCCACAACCGCCGCGTGTAATTGGTTGCTGTCGTACATGGGTGCTGTACAACCTTCTAAATAAGAAACATAACTACCTTCATCGGCGACAATTAATGTCCGTTCAAATTGTCCTGTATCTCCGGTGTTAATGCGGAAATAGGTAGATAATTCCATTGGACATTTTAAGCCTTTGGGAATATAAACGAAAGAACCATCACTAAATACAGCCGCATTTAAAGCTGCAAAATAATTATCAGCAATGGGAACAACGCTACCCAAATATTTTTTAATCAGTTCTGGATATTCTTGCAGAGCTTCCGAAAAAGAACAGAAGATTACACCATCTTTGGCGAGTTTTTCTTTATATGTAGTGGCTACAGAAACACTATCAAAAATCGCATCAACAGCAACGTTGGTTAATCGCTTTTGTTCATTTAAAGGAATACCCAATTTTGCAAAGGTTTCCAATAAAGTGGGATCAACTTCATCTAAACTGTTGAGTTTTTCTTTCTTTTGTTTCGGTGCGGAATAATAAATAATATCCTGATAATTAATAGGCGGATATTTGACATGAGGCCAACTTGGTTCTGTCATTTTCAACCATTGATGATAAGCGCGGAGACGATACTCCAGCATGAATTCCGGCTCATTCTTTTTGGCGGAAATCAGACGGACAACATCTTCGCTTAACCCACGAGGAATAGTATCGGCTTCAATATCGGTAACAAAGCCGTACTTGTAAGGTTGGTTGACTAAGGTAGTGACGGATGCGCTCATCGGTTCTCTTGTGTTCTCTTTAAAGGACGGGCGACGGGCTGCAAAAAAGCTAACTCCCGTTTTCTGTTACCGATTGCTAACAGGACTGCTAGAATAGGTTTAACGACTAAAACAACTCGGCGTTGTTTAATCTATTTTCATTGTACGATAGATTAACAACAACAATGTTGTTTAAGTCCGGTTTTTCAGAAAATTTTTTGGGACTAAAATGGCCATTACCCAGCAGTCCACAACAAAACAGGATATTCTAGAGTATCTATTGAAACATACGCAAGCCACCGCCTTGGAGCTTGCAGAAGTATTCAATGTCAGTCCCCAAGCGATTCGCCGTCATTTGAAGGATTTGGAGGCTGATAATTTAGTTGTATATTTTATACCTGATCAAGTTGCTATGGGTCGTCCTCAGCATCTTTATCAATTAAGTCAACGGGGACGGGAACAATTACAAAGGAATGTAACTCGCCTTACTGATGGTTATGGAGAGTTCGCGGTGTCGCTATTAGACACTTTAGCGGAAACTGTTGGAAGTGAGCAGGTTAAGACGATTTTACAAAAACAGTGGGAACGTAAAGCGCAGGAATACCGGGAAAGGGTGGGTAAAGGTTCTTTAAAAGAACGGGTTGCAAATTTGGTAAAACTGCGAAAAGCGGAAGGTTTTATGGCTGAGTTTCACCCTGTTGAGTCAGATGTTAATAGTGGTGAAAGTTTCATTTTTATAGAACACACTTGCGCTATTTCTAATGTTGCAGAGTCCTTTCCTAGTGTGTGCGGCCATGAGTTGGAAATGTTTGCGGCAATTTTACCTGATTGTAATGTGGAAAGAACGCATTGGTTGATTCATGGTGAACATCGTTGTGGGTATTTGGTGCAGAAAAGGTAGAAATAGTTAACGGTAATACAAGTAGGAGTCAGGAGTCAGCATTTCCTATTTCCTATAACTGACAACTGACAACCAACAAATTATTTCCCCATATTTCTTTTGAGTTTTTCTAGTTCGTCTTGCGTTTCCCAACGGCGAAATATATCTTCTAAATCATCAGAATTACTCTGATAATTACTTGCCGCATTCCAAGCATTAGTTTCTAAGCGTTGTTGGGCTTGGGCTTTGGTGCGGGCGGTTTGTGCTTCTGTTGCTTTAGCTTGTACTTCTTGACGACGTTCTTGAATTTTGCGAAGTAGTTCTTGAGATTGGGTAATGCGTTCTTTTAAACCTTGCATTTGTCCCCACATTTGATTTCCTTCTCGCAGTAGTGCTGCTTCTCTTGCTTGGGCGGGGATGGCTAAATCTTGTCTACCTGCGGCTTGGGCTTTTTGAATACGGATATGCCATTTTTGTATTTCTTGGGCGGTAGCAAGAATTTCCTCTTGCGATCGCTTCTGTTGTAATTGTAAATCAGCCACTAATTTTAATGTATCCTCTTCTTGTTCTCGCAGTTGTTCTAATAGTGCTTGTAACTCTAAATGAGGGTTATTCCGCAAAAATTCTTCTAAACGACTTTCTAAAAAGCGATTTAAATCATCAAATAAACTCACGGTTAAGACTCCAAATTTCGTATATATAACTATTTTTTGACACTCCCCGATCTCAAGACGCGGGGATTCTACATTCACTGATTTGCCGTTAGACGACAGGTTAACACCAATCGCCCAAGAGGGCAAATCTCCTGTAGCGTAAGTTCCCGTATGCCCTACGGTACTTAATCCTCATGTGAGGATGCGTTAATATCTCTATCTTCAATCGCACTTATCCGCATATCCACAATTATTGTCTTTTGTCACTGCGTAAGTCCTAAAAGTAAATAATTTACGTTAATTTACAGAAATTGCGAGAAAATCTAAACTAGCTAGTGTATACAAAAAGTCAGGGTTAACATTGTTAAATATTATTCCTTTTCTACTGCTACTTATCCAAGTACCTGCAACGGCGATTTTACTTTCCCGTTTACTCAAGGGTCCAGGACGTTATCCAGCCCTGAAACCACAACAACCGACACCGGAACTTTTGGGGACTGTGAGTGTGGTTATACCCACATTAAATGAAGCATTACGAATTAGTCCCCTGTTGACTGGTTTGAGTCGCCAAAGTTACGAAGTGCGAGAAATTATAGTTGTTGATAGTCGGTCTCAAGATGGTACTCCCGACTTAGTGAAAACTGCAGCAGTAACAGACCCCCGCTTTCGGGTGATGACAGATGACCCTTTACCGTCCGGTTGGGTTGGTCGTCCTTGGGCGTTACATAATGGTTTTTTATTTACTTCTGAGGGGAGTGAATGGTTTTTGGGAATGGATGCGGATATTCAACCCCATTCTGGTTTGGTGGCAAGTTTGGTCAAAACAGCGATCGCCCAAGGTTATGATTTAGTATCTTTATCACCGCAGTTTATTCTCAAGTATCCGGGGGAATGCTGGTTACAACCGGCTTTGTTGATGACATTGCTATATAGATTTGATCCTACGGGGATTTATACTGAACAACCGGAACGGGTGATGGCCAATGGCCAGTGTTTTTTATGTCGTCGGTCTGTGTTAAAGGCTGTAAATGGTTACAGCAGCGCGAAAGGTTCTTTTTGTGATGATGTGACTTTAGCCCGGAATATTGCCTCTGAGGGCTTTAAGGTGGGCTTTTTGGATGGGGCGAAGGTCCTAAAGGTGAGAATGTATGAAGGGGCGTTAGAAACGTGGAAAGAATGGGGACGCAGTTTAGATTTAAAAGATGCTTCTTCTCGCGCCCAAGTTTGGGGGGATTTATGGTTATTGTCTGCGGTACAGGGTTTACCTGTGTTAATTTTGTTTAGTTACTTGTTTGTGTATGTGATGGATCTTTCATTACCTGCACAAATGTTGTTGGGATTAAACATATTTTTGGTGGTGATTCGTTTTGCTTTATTATTAGCGATCGCTCCCTCTTATGATCGCAAAGATGCCACAGGAGGTTGGTTATTCTGGCTTTCTCCCTTGGCTGACCCTTTGGCAGTCTTACGCATCTTTTTATCCGCATTCCGTACTCCGCGAGAATGGCGCGGCAGAAAATATTAGAAGCGGAAATTACCAATTACCAATTACCAAAATTAAAGTTTATGACATCTACCATTTCCATTAACGATAGTCAGCATCTAGCACTTGAACCCCTAGAAGTCCCCAACCGTCTCTTACTAGGTCCTGGTCCATCTAACACCCATCCAACGGTGTTAAAAGCGATGAGTACCCGACCATTAGGGCATTTAGATCCAGCTTTTTTAACTATGATGGATGAGATTCAATCTCTGTTACGCTATGTATGGCAAACGGACAACCCTCATACTATCGCTGTCAGTGGTACAGGTACAGCAGCCATGGAAGCTACTCTAGCTAATTCTGTAGAACCGGGTGATGTAGTATTAATTGGTGTAGCAGGTTATTTCGGTAATCGCTTAGTAGATATGGCAGGCAGATATGGCGCAGAGGTGCGAACTATTGCTAAACCTTGGGGACAAGTTTTCAATTTAGAGGAAATTAGCGCCGCAGTGGCCACCCATAAACCCGCAATTTTGGCTTTAGTTCATGCGGAAACTTCCACCGGCGCACGTCAACCTTTGGAGGGTGTAGGTGAGTTGTGTCGTCAACATGGAACATTGTTGTTAGTAGATACTGTTACCAGTTTGGGTGGTGTTCCCATCTTTTTGGATGAATGGGGCGTTGATTTGAGTTATAGCTGTAGTCAAAAAGGTTTGGGTTGTTCTCCCGGTGCTTCCCCCTTTACCATGAGTCCAAGGGCAATGGAGAAGTTGCAAAAGCGTCAATCTAAAGTAGCAAACTGGTATTTAGATATGACATTGTTGGGGAAATACTGGGGGAGCGATCGCACATATCACCACACTGCACCGATTAACTTATATTATGGTTTACGGGAGGCTCTGCGTTTAGTAGCGGAGGAAGGTTTAGCAAATTGTTGGCAACGTCATCAAAAAAATGTCGAATATCTATGGCAAGGTTTGGAAGATATTGGTTTAAAAATGCACGTTGAGAAGGAGTACCGTTTACCAACTTTAACTACTGTTTGTATTCCTGAAGGTGTAAATGGTAAATCTGTTGCCCGACAGTTATTACTAGAACATAATATTGAGATTGGTGGCGGTTTGGGTGAACTTGCTGGTAAAGTTTGGCGTGTAGGTTTGATGGGTTTTAATAGTCGTCCTGAAAGTGTAGATAAGTTAATAGCTGCACTAGGAACAATGATTTCTAATAATTAGTTTGTTTGTAGCTAGTTTTCATCTATAATAGGTGACAGTCTTGAAAGTAATTTGGGTTGATTTTCTCAACCCAAAAATTACTATTAAGTAGTCGTGCAAAATAAATAACCCTTGTAGGGACAATTCATGAGTTGTCCCTAGAATAATTTTCACTCCTATGTCTAATAATGATCTTGCGGTAAATTAAAGAGATACCGACCTTTGAAGCATTAGGATTACATTTTGATATTTCTAAGATATGGGAATGATACTCAACTATCTTTAGAAAAAGATACCCAATTTGTTTAATAATTTAGGAATTTACATCTATTAATAAATTTGTCTTTTTAAAGACTACATTAATGATTTTTGAGAGATAAACTGTGTTTCTAGGCAAATATATTTTTCATGTTTGTGTAGCTACCGCTTCAAAAATAACTCTCAAAAGTATTTTTTACCATTTTAGGTATTGATAATGACTTACAATTCAGAGGAAATGCAGCAAATTCTCGAAGTAGCTTTTCGACGCAAGCAACAGGGAGAATATACCAGAGAACAAATAATAGAAATAGCATCAGAATTAGGTGTTTCGTCAGAATCGCTACAAACTGCGGAAAAAGAATGGTTAACAAAAAATATAGAAGTGAAGCAAGAACAAATGTCCAATAGTCAACAACGCAAAGGATTCAAATCTCATCTATTTATTTTTATTGCTATCAATACTTTTTTAGTAATCTTAAACCTATTGGTAAGTCCTGGATATTTCTGGGCAATTTACCCCATATTAGGATGGGGATTAGGTTTATTACTCCATGGAATAAAAGTCTATATGAGTAATTAATATCGTCCTATAGAAATCAGGTTTGATTTTTGAAAATATTATATGGTGTGTTAGCCACAGCGTAACGCACCAAAATCCTGCTCAGATTATCTTTATTCTATCTGCGGTTGATTAATTTTGATTCACTATTCTATGAACAAAAATTCAGGGTAGTTTACACAAACCACCCCTAATTCCCCTCATATTTAAGATTTACTACAGCACCCCAGGCTTTATAATTACTCAACTATATTAACTACTTCAGAATTAGCTAATGTTGGTGTGGTGAAAATTTGTGAGTACAAGTTTGCAGGTTGTTGACGGGCTATAACTGGTAAAACTTGACGAGCATGAGCCGCAACTTCCACTGTTTTCACATCATAGGCTTGTGTAATCATCTTAGGATAAAAACCAATACCAATGATAGGAACTATTAAACAAGCAGTGATAAACAATTCACGAGGCTTAATATCAAGAACTACAGCATCTAAATGTAAATCTTCATGTTTGTTGCCGTAGAATACTTGACGCAACATAGAAAGTAAATAGATAGGTGTGAGAATTACACCAACTGCTGAGAGGAAGATGACGACTACTTTAAAGCTAGAGCTATAAACATCGCTCGTAGCAAGACCCAAAAATACCATCAACTCACCGACAAAGCCACTCATACCAGGTAAAGCTAGAGAAGCCATTGAACCGATAGTAAAGAGAGCAAACGTTCTAGGCATTACCTTAGCCATGCCACCCATTTTATCCATCATCAAGGTGTGGGTACGTTCGTAAGTGACACCGGAGAGGAAGAATAAACTAGCCGCAATTAAACCATGAGAAACCATCTGTAATACAGCACCGCTAATACCGATTTCTGTATAAGATGCAATCCCAATTAACACAAAACCCATGTGGGCAATTGAAGAGTAAGCTAAACGGCGTTTGAGGTTAGTTTGAGCAAAGGCACAACAAGCACCGTAAACAATATTAACTACACCCAAAATCGCTAAAACTGGAGCAAAAGTAACATGAGCATCGCTCAACATTTCTACGTTAAAGCGAATTAGGGCATAACCACCCATCTTTAACAAGACACCAGCCAAAATCATTGAACCAGGGGCAGACGCTTCACCGTGGGCATCGGGCAACCATGTATGTAAAGGGAAAATGGGTAGTTTGACACCGTAAGCGATGAGGAAACCTGCATACAAAGCTAATTCTAAGACTTTGGGATATTCTTTCATTCCCAATTCGGTCATGTTGAAGGTGAAGTTATCACCATAGAACGCCATTGCAAAACCAGCTACGAGAATAAAAATAGATGCTGCTGCTGTATAGATAATAAATTTGGTAGCTGCATAGCGGCGGTTTGCTCCACCCCAGATGGAAATTAATAAGTAAACGGGTACTAACTCAATTTCCCACATCAGGAAGAACATTAACAAGTCCTGGGCGAGGAATACGCCTAATTGGGCGCTATACATCACCAACATCAACCCATAAAATAAACGCGGCTTATTGGTTACTTTCCAAGCCGCGAATACTGCCAGAGTGTTGATTAAACCTGTTAAAAGCACCAGAGGCATTGATAAACCATCAATCCCTAAAGACCAGTTAAAGCTCAGTTGGGGTATCCAACTATAGCTTTCTGTCATTTGCAAGGCGGAATTTTGGAAGTCGTAACCTTGCCAAAGGGCAAAAATAATTAATGCAAAGTCTAAAAATGCGACTCCCAAACCATACCACCGAACGGTTTTTCCCTCTTTATCAGGGATGAGAGGAATTGCTAGGGCTGCCACTAGGGGCAGAAAAATGATGGCTGATAACCAAGGAAATTCTAGGGCATTCATCACTGCTGACAATATATTTTTGGTTTTGCTTTTGTTTTTATTATATTAAGGAATCGTTACGTTTGTAAACAATTTCTTATGAAGATTTTGGATTTGAGACATTTTTAGTAATAAATACTTACTAAAATATGCAACGAATCTATTCTAAATGTAAATTTTTGCAACGTCAACAAAAAAACAGCGGTTTTATTCGCTGTCTTTAGTTATAATTTGGCGGACTTTAAGGATAAAATAAGTTTTTAATCAAGTTATTTAAAATTCTTAAACAATACGGTTGACAATTGTCCACACTTCACAATCTGAACGCACGTAAGGGACAGAAATGGTCTTAAAGCCTGTGATGAAAGGTTTGTAGTAAACTTGCCAGTACATGGGACTAAGTTCATCGGCACAGCTTTTTAGAAGTTTAATTTCTTTGGCGAGTTCCCCAGCTAGTTCGTTAACTCGTTCGGCGTGAATTTGAGCAATTTTTCTGGCTTCTTCTAGCTGTTCTTGTTGTTGAGATATACGGACAGATATAGGTAAATATCTATTTAGATGAGCTTTCCTTTGTTGTATTTGCTTTTCTAGAAAATATATAGCATCATCTATGCCTTTAAGTTCAGCCGATAATTGAACATTTTCTCTAGCTTGACGACGATAGGCTTCTACTATGGCTAGGGTGGAATCATTCCCGCTAGACTCTACATGATGATTAGTCAGTGCAGCGCGTTCTTGTTGGAGTTCTTGAATTTGAGATTGGAGTGCTGCTATTTCTGACTGAATTTTTTCCATATATATATAATGATTGGGAGTAAGTGAAAAAGCTCTATATAGCGGTATGCAGTTGAATGAGATACAAATTGAAACTTAAAAATCATATAGGATAAGGTTTTCCCTCCTGCCTTCTGCCCTAGCATCCGCATCAAGCTGATCAATTGTACCTCTAAGTCCACCACCCAAAACCAACCAACAATAAAAAATCAGGTCTCACATTAAGTTAGGATTGAAGAGTCACCGCCAATATAAAAAATTAGAATGGATAACAAGCAACTAAGTACCTGAGAAAAATTAATTGCACATTGGGGAAAACAAGAGAAATCTCTGTATCTCTTGTCTGTCACCTTTCCTCAATATGAAATTTATTTTGCACAACTACTTAGACCAGATTATACAAGAGAAAATAGAGTTGTATAAGCAGCAAAAAAAATCATTTTCTTACAGTGGTTATTTTCGGAAACCAAGGTGCAGAGTTGAATACAAGCTGAAAGCTGGTATTGTTGATGATGACTCGATTATCAACAAATTACTCAAAGGATATCAATTAGGTAAATAATTAATATCGAGAACTTCTTCAAGAGAATAAGGACATTCTGCGGGAAAATTTACAGTAAAACCTGTTTTTTCTTGAATATAGCCCAAAGCGTCCTCATAAATAGTTGTAAAAATAGAATTCAAATAATTATACAAATTAGATGTTAATCTATCTTTTAACTGTACTCGAAAACTTCTAATTTCTGAACGCCAATGATTTTTATTTCTGTCATATTCTTGTGTCCAAAACTGCAACAATAAAAGATGTCTAATTACTTGTTCTAGTAAGCTTTTAACTTGATGTTTATCTCTTTTTGCCAATGATTCCAACTCCTCAATTAAATTTTCTAAATCTAACTCATCAAAACGACTTTGTTTTAATAATTTAATAGTTTCTAATAACCATAAATGGTCATCTGTTTCATAGAGTTGCTGCAAATTAGTAATAACTGTCATCACTTCACCTTTTGTTATTTACAAATTACACATACAATCAATATATATTCTAAGGTGCATCAGACTCGATAATTTAATGTTAATCAACAAAATGAAATGTTTAAAGTAGGGAACACTTCTGTTCCCTTCCCATGACTTAAGTAAGGCTACGTTATCACGGATACGGTCTCAACTCAAATAGGATTGCTATAGATGTTTGGTGTTGCTGCATTTCTAATTACCCATTACAAAATAACCACCCCTTGCGTATCCAGAGGGAGTGATCGCACAATAGAGTTAATTCCCTTTGCCATCCAAGCATTTGTCATAGCTGTTTCTACGGATTTGGCTTTGGTTATATCTACTAAAGCCAAAAGTGTGGGACCTGCACCACTAATTACCATCCCATAGGCACCAGCATTAATAGCAGCCTCATTCACACTCTCATAACCAGCAATCAAAGTTTGGCGATAAGGTTGATGTAACTTGTCTTGTAAAGAGGCTTTTAACCATTCTTCTCGATTTGTGGCTAAACCTCGCAATAATAAACCCAAATGGGAAATATTAAAAATGGCATCCCCACGACTAATTTCTGTGGGTAAAACTCGTCTGGCTTCGGCGGTGGATAATTCAAAGTTAGGAACTGCTATCACTGGAACTATATCCCGATGCCAGGGAATATCACAAATTTCCCAGCCTGTACTGCTGGTGGCCGCTAGACGACATCCACCCAATAACGCTGGTACTACATTATCAGGATGTCCTTCCATGGCGATCGCTAATTCCATTACCTCTAACTCAGACAATGGTGAACCCGCCAAATAATTAGCCCCAACCAACCCCCCGACAATAGCAGTGGCCGAACTTCCTAAACCTCGCGCTAAAGGTACACCCAGTTTAATCTCTATTTTTATCCCTGGTGGTGTTTTTTTTATATGTTGGTATAACTTGACAAAGGCTTGATATAAAAGATTAGTTTCATCGGTTTGTACTTTTGCCGCCTCCATGCCAGAGGCTTGAATAATTAATCTACCAGCATCAAGAGTAGTAAAGTTAAATTCGTTATACAGCTTTAAAGCTGCACCAATGCAATCAAAACCAGGACCCAAATTTGCAGTTGTGCCGGGAACTTTAACAGTAATGTTAGAAACTACAGACATTTAAGTTAATTCAAAATTACAATTCAAAATTATCAGGTTATGGGTAATAGGTGACAGTTAAGAAGCAAGAGGCAAGAGGGGAAGAATTTCTTGCAGGAATTACGAGTGTACTTTTGTTTCCAGAATTGTACCTAGCAAACACACCCGATCTAAATTTGCACCGTTTAACTTTACAGCATCTAATTCCGCACAAAGTAAATTAGCTGCTGTTAAATTTGCCCCAGCCAAATTTGCCCCCCGTAAATCAGCCTCTTCTAAATCCGCTTCATTGAGTAAAGCACCTTGTAAATCTGCACCACTTAAATCTGCACCTTTAAGATTAGCCCCTGTAAGATTAGCACCACGTAAATCTGCGCCTCGCAAATCAACACCTTGCAAATTTACACTCATTAAATTAGCACCACTTAAAAAAGCACCGGCTAGGGAAGCATCATTCAGGATTGCTCCCATCAAGTTACTACCCCGTAGGTTACAGCCCCGCAAATCTGCACTTGTCAAGTCAGCTTGCATTAAGTTTGCACCCATTAAGTTAGCCCGCAAATCAGTTTGTTGTAGGGTTGCCCCCATTAAATTTGCGCCTTCTAAATGGCCACCTTCTAATTTAGAGCCGGTAAAGTTAGTTCCGATTAAGGTAGCACCTATTAAATTGATTCTCCTTAAATCTACGAAAGAAAGATCCTCGTCTTCTAAATTTACACCAGCAAGTTGTTTGTTTTTTCCTAATCTAATAGCTTCTATGTTCATTGGGGGTAAGTTGAAATCTGCTCACTAATTTTGCTCTGACTATCCCATCGGGAATCTAGTAACCATAAACCACTACTAACTTTAGTGGTCATTAAGGGCAAATCCAGTCCTTGCTGTAAACCCATGACCAATAAAGTTAAGGTATCTATAAGTTTAGGATCAAACCGTGTAGATTGTTGTTTACGACATTGATCTAATGCTTGACAAAATATTTCTGTTCCCTCTTTGTTTAAGTATTTATATTGATTGACTTGTAACTGAAATTCTGATATTAATGACAAAATCCGTGATTCTAAAGGAATGTCATCCCCCGCTAAACCTGCTGGTTCACCTGTCCCATCCCACCATTCAGTTTGGTGAGTAATAATTTGGGCAACTGCTCTAAGTTGGGGCATGACGCGGAGTGTTTGCGCTCCTGGGACTAAAGGACAAGCCAGGGGGCAACTAGGAGCTTCGTCTTGATAAGCTGTTGTAACGTGAGTGATTAGGCTTTCAGCTTTTTGTAATGGATCTATGCGATGTAATAAGGCCGCTAGGCGCAATCTTTTGATTTGCCATGCTGGTAAATCTAACAACTGCCCCATTGTTTCGGCAATAGATGCTACTTCGGTGGCGGCCATGGGATTATTGATATCTGATAAATCAATTAATTGCGCCATCCGTAAAAATGCTTGGATTTCGTTGGATACTAAGTTACGATCCAGGAATTTTTGGTGGGCTGTGGACGGTATAAATTGGTGATCCAGTCCTGTTTTCAGATAGTCAATGACGCGACCGACGACGGTAGCCACATCTGTAGGGGAGGATAGAGTTGTGTGAATTGCCTGTTGGTGTTGACTGAGTTTGTCTGCCAGTTGAGGATCATAATTATTAATATGGGCGATCGCTAAGGCTGCTGTTTCCCGCACTAACTCCGGTTCAAATGTCCATAAACCATAGAATTTCCGGTCTAAATCCCCAGTTGGCAACCCACCAACCCCATAATCGGCTTCAGATAATTCTTGACAAATTACCATTGCTGTGTAATCAGGAGCTAAAATAATCAAATGCCATTCTTGGGCGACAGGATCATCCGTAGCTAACCCCACTAAATCCACATTAGCTAATTGACCGGTGGGATGTTCTGTAAAACCAGCATCAGCCGCCGCCATAATCACTATTTCCCGGCTGCGTTGGGCAATATCTGCATATCTATTAGCCTCTTGCAGATACCATTTACCCTGTTGAAAGGCGGTAATTACAAATGGATTATTATTGTTAGTCAAAATATGGTCTTCTAGGGCATGGCAAAGAGCAACCAAGGTGTTTTTATAGTACACACCAAAACGAATTGGTCTGATACTATGCCGGTGAGATGCTTCTAACTGTTGAAGAATTGAGCCTTGTAGCATGGAATTAGGAGTTGGGGATGGGGTAGGGGTAATTCATGAATTACCCTGACAATGCAAATATATATGATATGTTTTCTAAGATACGCCTGCTAACTGTTGTGCTGGTTTTTCTATAGGTGCAGAAAGTGCATCTTCCAAATCAGCGCAACCTAATTTGGTTTCTAGAATATTCATCACTTCCCGTCCGAAATCGTTGGGATTTTGTCGCCAAGCTTGTAAGCAGACTTCACCGAAGAAAGAACCCAGAGGTTGGGGATTCCAGAGGAGTTTTTTGGCTGTCCAAGGCATTAAACTCATGGGATCATAACCCGGTTTGAGAATACCCTCTTGAAAAGCATATTCTTCTAAATGGGTATGGGGTTGAAGTCCAATAAAGAAAATAGCAGGTTCAACTTTATCAGCCCCAAAAATTCTTTCTAGTTCCCGATGATAGGCGATGGTTTGGCGAATAGTTTCGGGACGTTCATCAATCACATTAAAGGAGTAGTTGACAGAAACTACATCATTGAAACCGGCAGCTTTTAAATCACGACAATTTTGTAAAACTGTGCGGAGGTTATAGCCCATCCGCATTTTACGGACAAGTTCTTGAGAACCGCTAGTGATTCCGATTTCAAAATAATTCATCCCTGTTTTTACCATCAACTCACACAATTGGGGTGTTAAGTTGTCGGCTCTAATGTATGCCGCCCAATGGATATCCGTCATCCCCGAATCAACAATTTTCTGGAGAAGTTCCACGGCATCATCAATGAATTTGCGGGCGGGGATAAATTGAGCATCGGTAAACCAGAAGTTGCGAATACCCCGACTGTATAATTCTCGCATTTCGGCGACAACTTCGTCACTAGGATTAATTCGTACTTGTTTACCTTCAACAACGGTATAAACGCAGTAGCAGCAATTATGGGGGCAACCACGTTTGGTCTGCACGCCAATGTAAAAGTCTTGTTCTTGCAGGTAATAATTAAATTCCGGCCAAATGGTTTCGATGTAGTCGTAGTTGCAAGCTGTTTTTTCCAGGGGTGTGGGTTGTTCGTGAATTAGTCTAGGACGTGGCTGATTTTCTCCAGCTACATAACAGCGTTCATCCCGAAAATCTTCTCCATTCAGCAGTTTTGTGAGGAGGGTTTCTCCTTCACCTACAGAAATAATTGTGCCTGAAGGTAAACTTTTACCCAACTGTTCATAAAATACGCTAACTGCACCACCACCGAGAACTACACGGGCTTGAGATTGATATTTTTGGGCGCGTTTTAAACCCCGTTTAACTAATCCCAGGTTACGCCATAGTTCTACATAATAAGCAATAAAAATTCTTAAGCCCCCCAAAGCACCACGCAATTTGATGAATGGGTTTTTGGCATAGTAAAATTCAAAGGCGTTTTGTAGAGGGTTGCCGCCTCGTCCGCCTACAGGTGCATAAATTTGAATATCTCGCCAAGAGAAGACAAGTAATGTTGGCTTAAACTCATCAATACATCTGTCTAGGGCGGAAGCATAATCTAGGGGAGGAACTGTACCTAAATCAAAAATCCGCTGTTGTATGATGGGAAAAAGTTTATGGACGTGATCGGAAAGATAAACAACCCCAATGGGAAAGATAGGGTTACAAGGAAGACGAACATAGAGAATTTTGGTTTCGCTCATAGTTGGTTTAGCTGTATCTTGGGGTTGTGGTGGCAAAGACTAGAAGTTGGTATAGTTGTTGCTGATTTCAACAATTTTATTCTTGACATTTCACTCTTTTTGTGATAAGTAAAAAAAATTTTTGCTGTGAACAACTACACTGAATAAAGTCTGCTTGTTATATATAGATGAGGTTTTATGAAGAAAATTTTCATATACATTTACCATAACACCGAGTTTATGAATTCAGTGATGATATTCTTTTGTCATTCTGGAGCTAGATGCAAAACATAATTACACTCAACTAGGCATAATCTAGGTTGGGGATCTAGGGCTGAAATTCTTTGTCACCAAGAATTTACGAAGATTCTACCGGAAATGAAAAGCTAAATCGTGATTGATTATGGATTTTGTTAAGTAAATACAAATTTATTTACAAAATTTTTAGGATATAAATATATCTTTAGATATAAATAATGCAGAAAATTGCAGTTGGTAGTCGGAGTTACAGCAAACGGAGATCATCCAATGTTAGCTTTACTTATGTAATGTAAGATGGTGGCACAAATAGCTCACCAGCAGTTATGGCTCAGATATTAGATCCTCTACCACCAGAGCATTCAGAGAAAATTCTCTGCTGCTACGTCAATGCTACGAGCAAGATCCAGGTAGCTCGTATCACCAATATTCCCAACTGGTACTTTGAACGGGTTGTTTTTCCTGGACAAAGATTAGTATTTGAAGTTCCCCAAGAAGCACAAATGGAAATTCATACTGGGATGATGGCCAGCGCGATTATATCGGATACTATTCCCTGCGATCGCCTGATTATCCATGAACCTAGCACTGATGAGGCACAAGATCACTCATCTTCAGCGATAAATTCTAGTCATAGTCATACAATGGGGTCAGAAATTAATACAAAAGTAGATACGACAAAACCTTTACAATCTGTTGAATTGGCATCTATTGATTAAAAAAACAATGTTGCTTAATGCTAAGGTTGCTGAATTCAGCAGCCTTTTTTCTTATAAACAGCAAACATATAGGAATCCGGTTTGATTCCTGATAGCGTTCTATTCTGGTGGAGTTGATAGTACATTGTTTCTTTGCTGACATTTTTAGCTGGTCTACCCAGTGGAAGACCACTAATTCTAATCCCTATTTCCTTAAACTCTTGATTTATCTAGGTTTTGCTTTTATTCAGCAAACCCTAATTCCTTTCTTAAGAAGTTATGGATTTATTTTTTATCTATTGGAAGATCAAGATTTAATTGCAAATAATCTCAATTAATGATTGAGAATTAGGCGTAATTTCGAGTATAGAAGGTTGGGCTGGCTTATACTGAGAGAGCTTTTTTACATCTTTTCCTACTTTTCAAACGTCCTCTAATTTACCATTATTATTACGGTCTAAAAATGGTTGAATAAAAATCCCACCGATATTGCGTAAATTATCAAATCTAGGATCTCCTAAAAAATTGTCGGACAAAACAAAACCCCCTCATAATTAAATGAGAGGGTTTGTGAATATAAAACCTGGCATCGAGCTATTTTGACGTAGGGCTACCCCTAAACTATCGTCGCCGCAACAGCGTTTCACCTCTGAGTTCGGGAAGGGATCAGTGTGGTTCCACCGCGCCATAGACAC
>JACCDP010017821.1_pt1 | contig 21337 bp, 21 predicted proteins | sample 7445841 | NCBI WGS metagenome assembly JACCDP01 (sample SAMN15323441, study PRJNA562643) | freshwater metagenome | isolation source: river surface water | place: USA:Blue River Watershed | collected 2017-08-17
AAACATATTAGAAACCTTACATGAACAAGGTAAAATTGCAAAAGATAAATACGTTGTCTGCAATGGATTCAAAAAAGAAAACTACATTGAGAACATTGCTAACCTAATTAATAACGGTTGGACCAATGTTATTCCTGTGATGGATAACCACAATGAAATCGACTTACTTACCCAATATACTGACAAGCCTGTTACCGTAGGTATCCGAATTGCGGCGGAAGAAGAGCCCAAATTTGAATTCTATACTTCCAGACTTGGAGTGGGTTACAAAGATTTGGTGAACTTCTACCGAACCAAAGTAAAACGTAACAAGAATGTAAAGTTGAAGATGTTACACTTCTTCATCAATACAGGTATTTACGACACTGCTTATTACTGGAATGAACTCCATAAGTGTCTTCGTGTGTATTGCGAATTAAAACGCGAATGCCCTGATTTGGACACCTTGAATATTGGCGGCGGTTTTCCTATCAAGAACTCCATGAGCTTTGATTACGATTATGAGTACATGGCAACGGAAATTGTTTCTCAGATTAAACAAGTTTGCAGCGAAAACAACATCCCTGAACCGGATATTTTCACCGAATTCGGGTCGTTTACAGTAGGTGAAGCCGGAGGAACCATCTTTTCTGTATTGGATCAAAAGTCGCAAAACGACAGAGAAAAATGGAACATGATCGATTCCAGTTTCATGACTACCCTACCCGATTCATGGGCAATAAACAAGAAGTTTGTGATGCTTCCTATCAATCGTTGGCACGAAGAATACGAACGTGTATTGTTAGGCGGAATTACCTGTGATAGTGACGATTATTACAACTCAGAACAGCACGTAAATGCCATTTATCTTCCCAAGTTTGATAAAGAAGACCCATTATACATAGGATTCTTTCACACGGGGGCCTATCAAGAAAGCATAGGCGGATACGGTGGGATTCAACACTGCTTAACCCCAGCGCCGAAACATGTAATTATTGATCGTGACGAAAACGGAGACCCACATTTCCGATTGTTCTCCAAGGAGCAGAGTTACAAAAGCATGCTTAAAACCTTGGGATATATGTAATAGTGGGTGGTATTCCGCTAACGATTTATTTTGTTATAGGCTTCAGGTTTATTTCTTCGTCTTGGGCTTATTGAGGTAATGATTTATTTAGTTGTTGATCGATTGGTCTTGATCCAATGCAATAATCCATACCCTGCGGCGGCTATCAAACCGTTGATTATCAATATCTCAAAACCGAAGATATAATCTCCAAACCATGGACCTCCATTGGGATTTATTGTGTAAACTATGGATTCTAGTATATTAAATTTACCAATGTCCCGTTGAGCTGCCCAAACACCTGAAGCATCTGTGCTTTTTAAGAAATAAACAAGTATTGGAGCAATTATCGACCATACCACTACGGCCTTTCCGGTAGGTTTCCAGGAAGTAAACATCCCTACCAAAAACAAACCAAGCAATGGGCCGTAGGTATAACTCGCTACCATCAAAACGGTATCGATTAAAGACGATGAATTAAGCCATCGAAAAAACAAAATGGCCAAAAACAACAATGCCGCAAATACCAAATGGAGCTTTTTGCGAACCCTGGTTTTCCTTTGCTCGCTCCACTGGGAGCGTTTATCGGCCTGAAGAAAATCGAAATAGATAGAGGTTGTTAGGGTTGTTAATACACTATCCGCACTGGAAAAGGTGGCAGCACTCAAACCCAATACAAACGCCAGCGGAACTAACCATGGGGCGCCAAATAGAGAAAGGTTGGTTTTCAATGCGAGCATCGGCAACAAACCATCGGGATACGGCTTGCCATCTTGGGTAGGGAATGGAAAACTTGCACCGAATTTTTCGACGTATTCGTACATCATTACACCTAAACTTAAAAAGACAATATTCACTAAAAATATTACTCCTGCAGTAGTTAACATGTTCTTTTGCGCCTCCCCCAACGATTTACAGCTCAGGTTCTTTTGCATCATATTCTGATCCAAGCCCGTCATTACTACACACATAGCCGCACCACCCAAAAAATGCTTCCAAAAGTAATTTTTGGCCATGGGATTCCACTCAAAAATCGTGGAAAGTGAATTTTGAGCTATCCGTATCCAGGGAGCATCGCTCACCCCCTTATTCCAAAAATCCATCCATTCGGTTGAAAATAACAAGCCCAATAAGCAAATGGACACCCCACCAATTAAAAAGACACTCTGCAATGCATCGGTATATACCAAGGTTCCTATCCCCCCTTTGTAGGTGTAGGCCAAAATCAGCAGAATAATAATTACCACCGATAAAGCGAAAGGAATTTCCATGGCATCAAACAGATATCGTTGTAAAATAGCAGCGGTTAAATACAATCGAGCAGCACTCCCCATCAATCGAGAAAGAACAAAAAATCCAGATCCAGTTTGCTGATGTAATGGAGAAAATCGATCGCCTAAATATGTATAAATACTCGTCAGTTGCGTTCTGTAATACAAAGGAAGCAACACATACGCAATAACTACATAACCCAAAACATACCCCAAAACCACCTGCATATAACTCCAATGCGCCGTTTTTACACTGCCAGGAACAGAAATAAATGAAACGCCACTCATGGAATCGGACAACATCCCTAACGCCACTAACCACCATAGACTCTGTCGATTCCCTATAAAATAACCATCCGAGGTAGCTTTTTTACCAGTGATATAACCTATTCCCAATAACAGGCCGAAATAACTCAATAAGGCGATACCGATAAACAGGGCTGACATGATTTGCTAACTTTTTATTTGGTTGGATATGTTGGTTGTTGGATATTCCGATGGTTGATATTTTGCTGGCTGATATTTTGACGATTGATATTTAGCTGATCTTATATTCAGCTGGTTTGATATTTCGATGGATATTATTTCGATAGATGGATATTAGACTGGATTCAACACTACTTCTTTCCAGGAGCATTATTCAACGGCAAGTTTGTAGGCAGCTTGAACTTTTTTCCATACAATAACAACTCCAAACTCTCTTTATTTAATTGTTTCTCTCCCAGCGGATTTAAGGGCAAATAAAACAGCAAATTATTTTTTAATTCTTCTAATTTTCTGAATTCGTCTCCATTCAACCCATAAATCTGACCTTCTTTATCCTCCACGATTATAGCCATAACCTTGGATGGATTTACTGATAAATTGTATTGATTGCTGGCCGGAAACCAAACAATCCTTTGGGGATCTTTAAACACGATAGCGCAACGCTGCACATCCAAAGGCGCTTTTCCTGCATTGGCCATTACCATTGTTAATTGCAAACCCGAATCCATCGTAACGGGCTGAGCAAAAGCAAATCTCCCCAAACTCCTTACTCTAAACGAATTACGGACCATTCCCTTCGGTGGCGCCGCCACTTCCAATGCAGCAGTTGAACTTTGATTTACGCTTGCTTTCCACTCATTTTGCATGTATAAATCGCTGGTTCGATGTCGTTGCGTTTGAATCATCACCACCTTGCTCATCAATTTATCAAACTTCATCTGCTCCAATTTCGCTAATCGCGGGTTGGATTTATATCGATTTTTGGGCTGCAATAATTCTATTTGCCATAACCCATCCGTTCCTCTCAACTGTAAAAACCAACGATCCCCACTTTTGAAGAAAAAATAATCCCAAAACTTCTGAACTCGGAAAAAATCTTGCATCACCAATTTCCGTTCCATTGCAGTTGAAAAAGCAAGCGGATAATTGGCGATGGATTTTAAATCAGGAAACAACCATTCGGTTTTGTCGTAAATATTGAATTCAAATACTCCATTTTCGGGGTTCGTTTTCGATGGATGTCTGCGAATTCCAACCGTTGAAGCGCCTCTTTTTAAAACAAATTGCTTTTCATTTTGCGCCTTTGTACCGGCTTTTTTAACGGCATATTCTACATATTTTTCAATTACAGCTCGGGTTTCATCGGGCCCCAACAGGTAATTAAACCCTTGTTTATTGATACGATCGGCCGTAGACACAAAATCCGTAGTTTGTCCGGTGGATGCTGTTTTAATTCCCGAATAAAACTCGGTAAAATCGATACGCATCATCGCCCCATCATCAAATTTGTAATCGTACTCGAAAAAATTTTCCCATTTCCCGCCTTTGGCTGTATCATAAGCATACATCCTGCTCCAAGGATTGGGGTCGCAAACAAACCGCAATTCAATTTTCGCATTGGGATTTAGTTGCAAATTTTGAGACCCCGAATAGGCCTGCATATCCACCACCAACACACTGCTCAATGGGAATTTCTGCCCAATACTGTCGCGGGATTGAGTAACTCCATAGGCCAATTGCCTTACCGCATTATCCATCCACTTTACACGAAAGGTATACGAACCCGAAAATGGTTTTCCGGCCGAAGTAATCATGGCTTCTTTGGGTACTAAGATCATGGCTTTTCCTTCAACACTGAACAGTTGATCGGTAGCGGTACTGCCTAAAAATTCGTACCAACCGTCTTGAAACTGGGGGAATAATGGTTTGGATAATGGTTTTGGGAATGCTCCACGGGAGGAAATACCCTCGAGTGTTAGTCGTTCGGCGAAATCAAATTTCTTTCCTTCGGTAACATCCATCCAAGTGGCTTCCTCCTTGGGTGCTGCTACATCGGGGAACAGCTTGGTTAAAAATTGCTTTTCTGATTCGATTAATTCAGGATTTACCGAAAGATAATGAAAATCTAAACTTCTAAAAAGATTTTTAGTGATTTTACCTTCGTTGATTTTATCGGAAAATCCCAATTTCATCGCCACATCGCCATAATTCCATAGGTCTTTTTCTGTTGCCCAACTCAAGTTATCAATGATATTAAGGCGCTTCAACGACGGCATGAGCTTCACGTCGTTGCTTAGATGATACACACGATCCAAAGAAATCCCAAATTCTACCAATTGCGGCATAGTTTTCTGACAAGCCGCAATGGCGGGTTTACAACTATTTACATCAAACGGACCTACCAAATTGAGTCGTTTACACTGTTTCCAACTGGCTAAAAACGAATAATCGTCTGGAATAGAATTAAACACCAAAGTTACCCCTTGCATGAGACTCCAATTTGCATTGAGCAATTGGGTGTTTTCTGTCCCCTCGGGGATGTACAACACCAAGGAATTGAGCCATTCTAAGTGGGTTAAATCGTCATCCGATAGCACACCGGCATAACTTTGCAGCAACAATTCCTCCAGGTTATCCATTTTGGAAATCAGGTGGGAAATGGCGGCAATATCTACCGGAGCATTCACTTTTACCCGTTGAACTTGGGTAAATTGAGGTAAATTGGTTTCCAAATAATCCAAATCTTGCTGATTGCGTATTTCCACGCTGAGGGTGTAGCCGGCTACCGCATTTTTGGGTCTTGAAAACTGAATCTGTGCGTAGGATTTTTTGGGGAAAAGCGCACAAGAAATAAGTGTTGCCAACAACAACGGCAACAAGCAACGAATAACTGTTGATTTTAAAACCATTTACCGAAGAGCGAACCCATTTTACCCAGCAATCCTTGGTCTAATCCCAAAAATTGCATAACGCCCTGTGCGTTGGGTGAATGTCCACCTTCTTCAAATTTTTGTTTTAATCCTGCAATTACAAAGCCTAAGATATTCACAGCAAGTGCCTTTTTTCGTTCGGCATCCCATTCCAAACCGTAATACGAGTTCACACAGGTATCGATCAATTCCTGATAAAAACTACTGCTCAATAACGACTCCGGGCTATTGGTAACGAGGGATTGCACTTCTTTAAGCTTACCGCTCATCATCAATTTTTGCAGGTATTGCATGGCCGATTGTACAGTGAGGTCTACATACACTTCCGATTGGGACTGTGTTAAACCAATCAACACCCCGTGAGTTGCGTGATATTGTCCTTTGAACTCGTTTATATATTCCTGTAGCTTCATAATCATTAGATAAATGTGCGGATATCGCACAGGGTATGTGTAATTTTTCCTGTTTCTATGGATTCGATACCGGCGGGAGTAATTTTATCAATCCTCACCCTGCCGTGGGCATGTATAATATACGAATTTTCGAGCAGAATTCCAACATGGGTCACTTTACCGTCTTTATTTGAAAAGTAGGCTAAATCTCCAGTATCCGCTGCTGCGAGGAGTTTTTTATTCCCCATTTTTACTTGCTGATTGGCATCGCGTGGCATTTTAATTCCCACCATTGCGGCAACTACCTGAACCAAACCGCTGCAATCCACACCCCAAATACTTCTACCACCCCATAAGTAGGGTGTGTTTAGAAATAACCGAGCGGTTTCTTGAATACGAAGCCCCAGTGGCTGGTTGGGTTGCAATAAGGTTTTGGATAACTGTCGCCAGGAATCAGCGCCTGATTTTCGAGCATATCGAAACGAAGTATCTCCAATTCGAAGCTGTTCCACGGCAGGAACCCAGGAGCCGGGCGATAATTGGATCACGGAATTTCCGGGTTGTGAGAACCCAAGTTGTTGACTATTATCGCTAACCCAAGCCGAATCAGCATCCACCACGATAGACCAATTCCAATGCATCCAACCTGCGGGTAACGGGAATAAATAATTTAAGGGGATCCACCCTATGTATCCATCGTGCAAGCATCGAACCTTCAACCAATCTCCATCCTGTTGCAAGGATTCGCAACGCTCGCCAAACAACAAGGCTGTTACCATTTCGGATGCCGAACTCGCCGAAACACGCAAAGGAACCCAGCTTTGCAGGCAAACAAACAAAACGGGATTGGCCGATATCATATTACAAATGTAAACGTGCTTTTCGGTCTAGCAAGACTTCATCGCTCTCAACGTGATCTGGATCAGGCACACAACAATCTACAGGACAAACGGCGGCACATTGGGGCTCCTCGTGAAAGCCTTTGCACTCCGTACACTTGTCTGGCACAATAAAATACACCTCATTCGATACGGGCGAAAACTTGTGTTTAACGTCCACTATGTCTCCATTCGCCATCAAAAATTCGCCTTCTACTTCCGTTCCATCGGCGATCGCCCATTCCACGCCCGCCTCATAAATCGCATTATTGGGACATTCGGGCTCGCAAGCTCCACAGTTAATGCACTCTTCGGTGATGATGATTGCCATAATTCGCCACAAATTTACGACATCAAAGTTGTATTTTCGAAGCCGTATTTGAATAATTCACCATGGAAATAGCGATTCTCAGCGACATACACGACAACCTCAAAAACCTAGACTGGACCCTCAACTTTTTAAAGGAAAGAAACATCCATCATGCCATCTTTTGCGGGGATTTTTGCTCTCCATTTGTTATAAATTCATTGGGGAAATCAGGGATTGAAGTACATGCAGTGTTTGGAAATAACGATGGTGACCTATTTAATATCCAGAAAAACGCACAAAATTTCCCGAACATACATTTGTACGGCGAATATTTTGGCGACGAAAACAATGTATTGGTATTGGATTCGGTTCGATTTGGATGCACACATTACCATTTTTATGCTAAAACGATGATCAAAACCAATTGGTACGATGTGGTATGTTATGGTCATTCCCACCAACAGCACAAACAAAAGTTTGGCAATGCATTGTTGATTAATCCCGGTGAAATTGCTGGAAATTTTTCATCGCCCAGTTTTGCGATTTACGATACACAATACCGGTCCTCGGAGTTTATCGAAATTATATAGGTTGTGGTTTAGCGCCCATTAATAGGATCAAACTGTAACCCACTCCACGCTTTACAAATCAACAAAAAAGCTATCCTAGGATAGCTTTTTTGTTAAGACCTGATGGCTGACTACAGCACATCAAATACTTTACATGATACAAAAATTCATATTCAATTCCCCAGAGGGAATTTTATAATGAAATTACAGTTTGTTTGTATTTGTTTTGCTAGGAGCAGGAACTGCCGTTGGAGTCTTAGGAGCACCAGCTTTCTCAGGGGCAGGAGCTGCTTTCAATGGAGAAGTTGGAGTTGCTTTACCCGTAATGGTTGGAGCCTGTCCTGAGGTTGCAGTTGGTGCAGGCGCAGCTTTCGAAGTTGGAGTAGTACGACCTCCAACCGATGGAACTTCGTTCAACGTAGACGTTGGTGCTTGTTTGGCAGGAGATGTTGCCGTAGAACCGTTTACATTGTTGGTTTTAGGAGCCATGCTAGCATCCGAAGTTGGAGCTTGTTTTGCTGGTGATGTTGGAGCCTGTTTCGCAGGTGAAGTTGGCGCTTGAGCCTTAGCTGCAGTAGCAAGTGCTACAACGCAAGCAAATAATAATAATTTTTTCATGGTTTAATTTTTGGTTGTAATCAAACATACAAATATTTTGCCACAATACCGGAATTTTAAATTAAACTCTGCCGAAGATTCGCACTAAAAAATAAAAGCAAAAAATACCATCAAAGAACTGAAATACAATAACTTAAAACATGAATAATCACAAATATTTGAATTATTTATTTACCATCAAACCGATTAATTCTACAAGTCAACTACCTATTTTTTGGTAGAGATAATAGTAAAATAGTCAATCCCATACCCACGACTTTCGTTATCAGATGATTTTCTTAGCGATAAAATCGAAAATCGCTTATGCATACTTATAGGGCTCATCGGTATAAGCCATATGCCTCACATTTTCCAAAACGCGTTTCATATACGATTTCCAAAACGCGTTTGCGAACAACCAATTTAGAGGATAAAAGAGCGGGCTTCGCGAATGCAATGAGTATGTATATTCGACCAAGATATTATTGGGTTCAATTTCCGTGGTTTTCCATTCCCCCACAAATTTATAAAACCCCAGCATCCACGATTGGAAATCGTCAACCTGTATTTTCCAATAATTATTGTCAATTCGCTCAAGGACGTTATCAACCGAGGCAAATCCGCCTTTTTGAGTCAATGACTTCGCCACAAACACTTTTTTACTAGACCCCACCTGTCCCCAATTATCATCTTCCGTGCAATGGGTCACTTTGGGCATAAGCCCATAACCCGTGTGAATTTTCGATACATCACAAAGCATGGGTGTTTTGAAAGCTCGTTCTAATGAACATCGATAGTCTGTTGTGACATTAATTTTTATTTCCATTTTTGTCTGCGTTCAGAAGTTCATGCAATTTACCCGTTAATCTTTCAACTTCATTGCTTTCATTTGTTCTAAAACGAAGGATTGGAAAATTGTACTTAGTCAAAATTCTTTCTTTCATTTTATCTCTTTCTGATTGCTTTGTCCCCTCTTTGTGAAATTCGAATCCATCAACCTCAATTCCAAGTACAGGAGATTTTCCAAGTTTGTTATAAATCAAAAAATCAATATGTGTAAACGGATTTGATGCATATTTTATTTCTTGCTCATCCAACTTGGATAAATCTTTAATAAGCTGTCTAAGAGGAAAATGCATAAGCACGTCGAATTTCAAGAATTTGTCTTCAGACAAAACTCGTTTAATTAAACCAAACATTAAATTCTCGCTGTCAAACGAAGACACCTTTCCTGATTTTTTGATAAACTTTGCTCGTTCATCTTCGTATCCCTTATAAAGCAGATCAAAAATTGAATTTAATTCACTTTCAACAATTGAGAAGTTATTATATTCTATGTACTTTATCAAGTCTGCGATGTTATTATCCTTTTCATTGTTATTTCCGTTAACTACTACAATCAGTTGCTCAATCGCTCTTGAAACTGCAACATTCAACCGATTTGGATTATCTGTAAAATCTGAGATTTCGTTGTCAACAGTAGAAAGTATAATAACCTCATTCTCCCTGCCTTGAAATTTATCTACTGTATCCGCTTTAATCGAGGTACCTTGAAAATTTTGTTGTAATGCATTCGTTTGATTTCGGTAGGGTGTTACAATACCCAAATCTACATTTTCAAGTTTTTCTTTCGGGATGATTTCTTCTTTGATTATGTCGATTTGACGTTGATTCATTCGATCCCTTGCATGATTACCCATGGTTGTTTTATAAACAATTAGAGGCTGACGCATATCGGTATATTCCGAATGAATAATAAGTTGGTTATTATAAAATTTTTTATTGCAAAACTCAATGATTTTTGGATGACAACGATAGTGTTCCCTTAACAATGTTTTGGGAATAGCTGGAAATAAATTAAGAATAGAAGATAACAAACTGTGATTTGAATAACGATAAGGTTTAGGCAATTTATAAGCATTAAAAACCATATCCGTTTTTTCTTGAATATCACGATCCACTACATTGGGTAACTGTTTAAGATCTCCAACAATTACTGCTCGTTTCGCACAAGATAATGCAAGTGCACCCGTTGCCAAATCAACCTGTGATGATTCGTCTATAATTACATAATCGTACGCGATTTTTTCAGATAAACTCTGTCTTAAGGAGTAAGTTGTGCTCAAAACAACCGGATAATCCTGGATAAATTCATTTGATTTACTGCGCAATTCTGAAATAGTGTAGGATTGTCGTTTTTGCTTATTATACTTTTTGTATAATTCTGCTTTGAGTAGCTCCAAAGAAATTTGGGTGTATTCTCTCATTTTGGTGTCAAATGAAAACTCACTTAAAGAGTTTCCCAAAAATTCAATTCGAGCAGAAAGTTCCCTTATTTTAACAGGATAATACTTTAATTGTATGTTGTAAATTATTCGATCAATAGCATTGGTAAACAATAACTTATCCTTAATACCGTATTTCAATCTAAAAAGAAGTCTTTTAATCCAACCTATTTTCTTTTGCTTAGACGCAAGTGCTTCTAATTCAACCCAAAATTTAAGTAGTTTATTGGCTGTTATCTTACTTTTAAAATTAATTGTCTCCTCTATTTTATTTTTATGTATTTCATTGAAATGTTGATATTCTGTTTCGATGTTCTCCCGTTGAAGCCTTAATAAGGCCATCTCATTTTTCTTTTCAAGATTTTCACAAATTTGAGCGAGGAGTGATTTGGATTTTTCTAAAAAGTGCTGGGTTTCATTTTCAGATAAGTTGAATTTCGATAAATCAGGAATTACTTTTTGAGATTCAACGAACTCTTTCTTATTCTGGGAGTTGCCTAAAAGTGCGGTAATAAATTCAATGCCATTCTTCTCAAGTTTTTCATAGACATTTCTTGTGGCAGCGTTATTATTAGAAACAACAGCAACAGTCTTTCCATTCAACACCGCATTGGCAATAATATTTAGAATAGTTTGCGTTTTACCAGTACCAGGTGGCCCCTCAATTACACTTAAATCACACGAAAACGCGGTCTTGACAGCTTCTCTTTGACTTAGATTAAAGCCAAAGGGGAAAAAATCTGGATTTACAGAATTATTTTTAACATTTGATAAAGAGCCATTTAAATAACTTGATAGTACACTATCATTTGAAATATGCTCAATATTTTGATAACTTTTCGAAAGTAAGTTCTCACCCTCTTCTGTTTTTAACCCAACTGTATTGGCAAGTTCTTTTAAATAATTAAAAACGTTAAATGCCTTATCACTAGTAATTGCTGTTTTTACAACTCGTACTCTCGATCTTCCGTATAAAAATTCCTTATTTCCATTTTGAAATACAATGGATATTTTGTCGCCTTTAAAAGAATACTTAGCAATTCTGTCGGTTTCGTCCTTGTCGTCAATATATATCAGTTCCCTTTTTATAATATTCAGTCGCATTGCACTTCGGTTAGATCGTCAATTTTTTCGTCCCATTCAAAACAAGTTCTCTTTACCAAAACCATTGCGTTATACACGACATCGTATTCCGAGATCATGTGACTTCGTCCCGCACAACATTGATTGTGTTCGTAGATGCGCTTTTTCTCTTGATCGAACTCCAACGAAGTGCCTTCGAAAGAGCTTTTAAAATACTTGCCATTCAATGGGCTGAACAGGAAATATAAACTCGATGTGTTTGGACCTGTATAACTTTGTTCGAATACAGAAAAATCAGTGACACCATCAAAATTAAAATCCCCGATGTTAATGTTGTTCAAACCCCAAAGTTGACATTCAACCTCGAATTGCTGCAGCAACCTATCCGTTTTTTTTTCGAAAATCTTTACCCCCGAAACGTTTGCGTAAAAATCGTCCTTCGACTTGGAAATTACCAATTTAAAATACGCGTTTTTCAACGAAACCGACTGGATAATTTCTCTGTGCTCCCATTCATGGCCTTCGCCGAAATCAATGTCGAAGTTTTTTGTTAAAATAATTGGTTGTTGTTTACCCGAATTTTTATCATTCCAAATTCCATTTAATTGATAGTTCGCGGGATTATAATTGTTGAAAGTTAACGTAGCGGTAATTTTTCCCGAGCTGTCTTCTTCGAACAGAGTAAGCTTGCCTTGTTTCAGTTCACCGTTAATTACGATGGGTTCGTCAATGATAGAATTTGCATATATGGCTCTTGCGTCTCCGTCCGAGAAAATATCGGTTACCAATTCAATGGGATTTGTACCAATAAACCCCGAATAACTTGTCTGTCCGAATAAGTTCAGAGAAGATAGAAGCATTATCGACAGGTAGAGTAGTTGCCTTGCTAACTTGTAATGATATAACCCGTCATACGATGCACGGCCCATGCCTTTATGCCAAACCGCCGTAGGGTGCTGATGATTTTTCATTATTTAATTTCGGTATTCTTATTTTTTTTTGGACTTACAATCACATAATTTGTTTTCTTTCCGCTGTCCTCTACTTTCAACATTTCTTTTGCAACTAAGCTCTGGCTTGCAACCTAGCCAGCAATCTTAGCAAACCGCTGTTAGTGGTTTTGGCCGTCTGATAGTGAATTAATAATTGCAATCACATTCTCCTTCAAATCCGGTAAGTCATGACTTATTATTTCCCAAACTAATCTAGAGTCAATTCCGAAATATTCATGAACAAAAACATTCCGCATGCCTTTTATCTGACCCCACTGAATCTCAGAAAACTGAGTTTTAATTTCTTCCGAAATATGGTCACTTGCTTCGCCTATAATTTCCATCTGTTTTACACAAGCAAACCTCATCATTGAATTGCTCAGGAATGCTTCATAATCCGTGCTGATTAGGTAGGATTCAATTTCGACAATTGCATCTAGTATATGTTTCAAACGAGCATTGTCGCCTAATCTACCGCGCATAAATCAGTTTCTTTTCCTTGTCAACTATGGGTTTAATATATGTTGAAAGGCTGTTTGATGATACTAAGTCTACCTTTTTTTTCAGGATTCTCTCGAGATCGATCTGCATCTGAACAAATCCCAAACCAATCCTTTGAGAATAATCCAAGTCTACTAGAATATCAATGTCGCTTTGGTTGTCAGCAAGTCCCCTAACATAAGAGCCAAACAAATATGCATTAAGAACTGGTCGAGTTCTAAAGTACTCCTGGATGGCTTCTAAAGTTGGGTTGTCCAGATTCATAACACAAATATAAGATTTTCAACAATCTTTTTAAATGACCGTAAGCTGGGGTCCTTAATAAGAAAATTTTACAATAATCCGACGGACGGGACAATTACTACTATGTTTATACTGAGCAAAATAATAATAACTAGCACTGCACTTTATAGAAATGAATAATGTCCAGCAAAATTTGCTAGTACTTATCTGTTGGTTGTTATAGATTAACGTATAATCCTGTGTTAATTCCTGCCGAATACAAATAACCTTTAATTGGTGCGTCAACAATTGAGGTAATTGAGCGTCTGAATGTTGGTTCAATTCTAAAAGTCAGCTTGTTCGTTAATTCATATTGAACCCCAAGTCCTGCCATTGCTACAAAATTAATTCGCGAAAGCCCACCACTTATTGAGTTATTTTTCTGGGTAAGACCATCGCTAAATTCTGATATTGACGTTGTCTTTTGAAATAGAAAAAAATTAGTTGAAAGCCCCCCTGTAACAAAGAAATTCAATCTTGATATCGAGAAACAATAATTCATTTCCATAGGAATGTCAAAATAGTTGTAGTGATAAACAGTAGTATGGTTTATCGGTCCCGGATCAGGTGGTAACGAAATCAAAGTAGTTTGTTTTTTCTTCTCTCCTTTGTCTGAAAATTGAAGTCCTGTTTCTACAGTAACTCTTTTGTTAAGTTGCAACAGCAAACTCCACCCAGTTGTAAAACCAAATTTTGGGATTTCAAGTCTGTCCCTGCTATCTGCTATCGATTTACTTGAGTTTGATGCATCTGGTTTCAAGGTCCTATAACAATAGTCAGGCGAAAAAATTAAACCGAATTGAATTCGTTTCGTAATTGTATTGTTGTTGTTATTATTAAAGTTATCGTTACTAAAGTTCCCAGTTGGAACACTAGCACCTAAGTTAATAGAAGTAAAGCCTTTCCGGTCATCGTCTTTTGAATACTTCTCTATGTCTTGTGAAAAAACAGTTGTTATCCCCATGAAAGAAATTATCAATAGTAAAATTACTTTCTTCATATTGTATTTGATTATTTGTTAAGTCTAAATCTATTATTAATCAAGTCTAGATCGATGTAATAATTAAACGTTGCCACTATCGTTTTTCACATTTGCGATTGGCGTGTGTTTATACTCAAATTTAGCATAGGGTAACGAATAAACCAACAACGAAAATACCATCAAACAGAGCGACTATAGCACATGTGCTATTATGCGGACGGCTTTCTCGTCTTGTTGCTGTCATAATTCCCATAGCTCTGAGTTTGTCGCAAGTTGAATGGCTTTACTTTGTCCTGATAAAGAAGTTTGAAAAATTAGATCTCCATTTTTTATTTGGTTGTCAATTTGTCGTATGCAAAGCGGTCTGTTTAACACCGTCAAGTATTGCATTTTCAAGTATGTCAATATTTATGTCTTTTAGCGACTTGAATTTAATGCAATAACCCGTTATGGTGGCTTTACCAATTGTTTTGCCGTAAGTTTCGTACAAGTACTTTTTGTCTTCAATTCCCATAATATAAACTGAAATGCCCGCCGAATTTCCACTGATACCAACTTGGTAAAATTCTTTAGTTTTAAGGTTAGCGTATTTTATGGTCAGACATCCATAGCCGATATTAGGATTGGAAACTACTTTCCCGGTGTTGTATTTTCCGTCTAAAAACCACAATTTACTTTCTGGAAAAGCTTTAAGTATGCGATTATGCAAAGCTTCAATGTCTGAACGCTTTGTGTCAGGTTGTGAAGCAATGTAATTTTTTATTTGTTCTGGAATGTTCATTTTTGTCAGATTGATTCTGTCTATTTCTATTGGGTTGAACATATTTTCCAGTCTTCAATCATTTCCAAATTCACTAAATTTTCAGGTTAAATCCTTTGTTTTCACTCGCTTTAAAATAGCTTATAACGATTTCTTAGCTATACGTAGGCAGTAATTTAACCACTAAACTTCCTACTAAGAACTAAACTTTAAATTACCTATCTGTCCTACGAAGCACAAAACCACTGCTTGAGTAAAGGTGATGTTAGCCGTAGTGGCTCTATTACTCATCTGTCTCATTGTCAAATAGTTCGTGTAGTTTTTGTTGTAAAAGTTTCTTGTCGGGTAGTTGCGTTTTATACTCAGAAACCATTGTTGGTGAAAGACTTCTATTTAAAGCATATTCAACTACCTCACTGTCTTTGTCTTTGCAGAGCAAAACTCCTATGCTCGGATTTTCATTTGGCTTTTTCACGTCTCTGTCTAATGCTTCCAAGTAAAAGTTAAGCTGTCCCAAGTGGTCGGGCTTGAATTTGTCTGCTTTTAGTTCAAATGCCACTAAGCATTGTAGTCCTCGGTGGTAAAAAAGCAAATCAACGTAAAAGTCGCTGTTACCAACTTGCAACTTATATTCTTCTCCTATGAACAAAAAGTCTTTCCCGAGTTCTAGGATGAAATTCTTCATTTGTCTTACAAGTCCAAATTGTAAATCGCCTTCACTATGTGGATCAGGCAAGTTTAAAAATTCGAATACATAGCTATCTTTGAAGGTGTTTGAAAGGTCATTGTTACTTTCTCTCCCCAGTGGTGAGAGTTTTGGGTAGTCTTTGTAAGTCTCGTAAAATTGCTTCATTCTCCAAATATTTTTATCGGAAAAGCCTTTTATATCAGGTTCGTGAGTCTGAATAAAACTGGCTAATTCTGTTACCACAGAGTCGCCCCATTCTGATTGTTCAATTTTCTTGCTGATATATTCTCCAATATTCCAATAGAGATTAATCAGTTCAGCGTTTACGGCTTTTATTGCGTTAGTCCGAGATTGTTTTATGAGTTAAATTATGTCCGTAAAGCGATTGTCCATTATTTATTTCTATATGCTACGAATTTATATTTTTTTAGAAGCGTTTCTTTCTTGGAAGCGGATTTCTACTAATACCGCTAACGTTTTCGGGCTTTCCTTTCGTGAGGGTTTTCGGAGCACAAAACTGTCAACCACGGTATTATTGTTAATGAAATTAGTCCTGCGGAGATGGCTGTCACAATTACGTTTCCGTATTGTTTTAGTTCAAGTCCAAATAAAAGTCTTACGGCAATAATTGTCAAAGTGAGTCCTGCAAATAGTATCCAATATTTCAAGTTTACATTTACGTTTTCAGCCGTGTTTATCGGCAGTTTGTTAATGGAAAAAGCAATTACAAGTCCACCAATTATGGTTGATGAGTGTTGTAAAATTTTTAAAATCGGGATTTGAACACCGAAAAACTCAACCGAGTTTTGTAAAGTTGGAATTGTCAGAACGAAATAGCCGTGGTCGTGAGTAAAACTGTCCCAAAATATGTGAGATGCAGCACCAATGAGAATTGAAATTGTCACAACAAGCCAATTTCTTTTGAAGTATCCATTCCAATCAAACTGTCTAAATGCTGAAAATCTCGACCTCAAAAATGTCGGCAGATTGTCGAATAAACTGTCTCTAACGATATTATGAAAGAGAAAAGCAAGTAACAGTCCAAGTGGCAAGTCGAACCAAAAAAGTCCGTCCCATGTGTGGCTGTAATTGCTCTTAATTCTCATTCTTAAAAAGTATTCAAAGTCAGGCGTCAAACTGCCAATTACAAGTCCTGTCAACGACAACCATTGTCTTGGAAGATAAGTCAATGGCAAAACGATTGCTGGATGTGAAAATGTAAATGGCATTTCTTTTATTGTCTATCTGTTTCTTTTTTCTGTGTCATCCGTTTCAATGATCGCCAACGTTTTCGGGCTTTGCGTTGAGGCGGATTTCACCACAAATGTTTATGCGTAGAACCAAACTTTGATTAACCAGAAATGTGTCTGCGGAGCACTGAGCCGCCACTTTTGCCCAACCCTTGTTATAGCTAGTGGTATCTGTTCTCAATTTATTCAAGTAACCAATCAAACACGTTCAAATGTTTCACACCTCTCCGATTCTGAGTAAATCCGTCTGTTGTGAGTAATACTTTAGGGTAGTTATCATCAATTTTCTCCAATGCACCAAATTCACGCTCTATAGTTTGATCATTAGTCAATTGCCAAGCCACTTGATAGTATTCGATTTCTCCAATTTTAGTTTTACATACAAAATCAACTTCACTGTTTCGACTGGTGCCTGTCCAAATTTTGTTGCCTCTCCTAAGCAGTTCCAGGTAAACAACATTTTCTAAAATATGCCCTCTATCGGTGGTTCGTTCTTTACCTACGAAAATGTTCTGTAATCCCATGTCTACCAAGTAATACTTTTCCTGTGTCGCTAATTGCTTTCTACCTTTCAGGTCAAATCGGTTTACCTTGTAGAATACGAAACTTTTTGTTAAATAATCCAAATATTTTTCAACCGTTGAGTGATGCACACTTTGACCATCTTGTCTTAAAGAAGACGATATATTATTTGGAGAAACAGCATTTCCAATATTGGATGCTACAAATTTTATAATGTTTTCAAAGGCTCGTTTGTCTTTTATTTGGTACCGTTGGGGGATATCTTTTTCAACGATAGTGGTGAAAATGGCTTCCAAATATTCGTAAATTCTATTGTATCCTTCATCGCGCAAATCAACACCTTTTGGTAAGGAGGTTTCATTGATATAATCGAAAAAAAGAGATTCATAATTCAAGTAATTATTACCAGTTTCTATATGTCTTGCAGATAAATATTCTTTAAAAGAAAATGGTAAAATAGAGATTTCAATGTACCGACCACTTAACAAAGTAGCTAACTCACCTGATAATAAAAAGGCGTTTGAGCCTGTAATGTAAAGGTCCACATTGTTAGTAGCAAAAAGTCCATCAACCAATTTCTCAAAGAATGGAATATTTTGTACTTCGTCCAAAAAAACATAATTGGGCTTATCTATTTTCAATTTCTTTTTGATATCGAAGTAAATTTCATCCCAACTTTTATTGACAAAATTCTCAGGCAATTCAAAATTGTAAAATTGAATTTGTGTTCTTCCGACACCGAGTTTAAGCAGCTGTTCACGATAGATTTCCAAAAGTGTGGACTTGCCAGATCTCCGTAAGCCGCTTACAACTTTTATCAAGTCTTTATCCTTATAAGAAAAGAGTTTGTCTACATATTCCTTTCGATTCGTGTATTTCTCCACAAGACAAAGATATAAACAAATCATCGAAACTCGCAATTTTTACAAGTTTCGACATTTGAAAGAGTGGTAGCTGCAAGAAAGTTCGCATTGATTCAACTTCCGCTCGACTCGAATACCATTGGCTATAACGTTCCCACTCCTGGCGAAGGAGACGATCTTTTAAATTATTTTTAATTGCGATCCAAGATCGTTTTCTTTTCAAGATTATTCGTTTTTCGTTACCAAAATTTCGGCTCTTTTGCCAAACGTGTGTTATAGGCAGGCAATCTCATTGTCCAGTGAAAAAGTTGTCCCATAGTTGTTGTTGTTTTTTATTGTCGTCACTAAATGGCTCTTTATATTTCAGTTTTAGTCCGTTTATGTCATTTGTTGAATTCTCGTAATACTCAAAACTCAATTTTCCATTTTGTGATACAGGTTGTTCGTGAGCTATAATAATTTGTTTTAATGGAACTAATTTCTCTTGTCTCCATTCATAAAGTGTTTTTGAGTTGTCCATATACCAACTGCCTTCATAAGTTTCTTCAATCTGTTTCTTATCTTTCTTTACAATATAGTCTGTTGAGAAAGAACCTGCATATTTTATTGTTTTTGCTTTGTCAGAGAAATAATAAATCTCATGCCAAGTGTTTCCATTCATATTTCTTGAAGTCGAAGTGATAATTTCATTGTAATTATCTCCGTCTAAATCTTGAAATTCAAGTTTGTAGATTGGAATGTTTGTCTTCTCACTACCAATCAATTTCCAAGTTTTGTTGTCGAGCATATAAAAGTTAATAACGGTGTCTTTTATATTTATCTCTGTCGCTAGTATAGTTGTTTTATTGACTGTTTTCCCTACTAACAGTTTTCTAAAAATACTGTCATCTTCAATTATATTATCACCATAGTAAAAGTCAGAAGTGTCAGCCTTGGCAAATGCTAAAACACTCGGTGTTATTTTATCTAGAATTTGTTCTGTTGTCTGTTTGTTGTTGCTTAATTCTTTCAGAGAATACTCGTTGCTAATTCTTTCAAAATCCCCTTTTTGTCTGTTAATATTATTACAGGCATAGAGTGTTAATAATAATATGATTGTTATTATGTGTCGTGTCATTTTGCTTGCCTATAACGTTTTGGCGCTTGGCGAAGAAGCGGAATTCGAAGCACTAAACTGTCTGCCAGCACTGAACTTGATACGAAGCACAAAGCTTCATTTAACCACTGAACCGCCAATTTCTTGTAGGTGCTGTTAGTGGCTGGTTGTTTTCTGTTCATACTTTATTCTTCAAAATTTATTTTAGTTGACTGAATGAATTACCGAAATTATTTGATTGAATTATTGTCACTTTTTTTCGGTCAGATTCTAATATATATTTTTCACCACAAACAAGTGTTACTTGTCCGTCTGCTGAGTAACTTATGTCATGAATTTCATTTATTTTGGCTTTTGTTGAAATGTCTTGTGAATTCGTTTCCCAATTTATACCACCATCTGAAGTTAGCGAATAAGTTAATTTACCTTCTAAAAAATTCCAAATAATTATTCCTTTCAGTTCGTTAAACATGTAAAAGGTTTTATTACCCAGTCGGCAATATTCAGAATTACCTGTAGTCCTGCTACCGCTTTCTACATACTTCCATGTTTTCCCTTTGTCTTTTGTTCTGAATAGCCAGTCGTATGAAGCGTAACATCCACCAGACTCAGTGAAAAAACCAATACTGTCGTTGATAAAAAAAATTGAATTAATTGGAGAACAATGTGCATGTTGAATACTGTCAATGTAATTGACGATCGTGTCATTAGACTGTCTATTTATGAATTCAACTGCATAGTGTTTGTTTTCGTCATTGGTATAAAATGAAATTAATCTTACCAATTTTCCTTTGGCTAAATATTGCTCGTCAATTACAGTTTTAGTTTGACACCAAATATTTGTCGAGATAAATGTAAAAACCCATAATATTAATTTCTTTTTCATTGTCTATCAACTTTAAATTGAAGTGCGGGGATTTTACCACAAAACTTGATTAGAAAAACTAAAGTTTGATTACCCTCAAAGCTGTCTTTGGAATACGAAACCCCGCCTTTTGGGTAGGTGCTGTTACCAGTAGTGCTTCCTTTTGTCGTCATACAAATTTTGCTTCTCTTGTTAATTTACTTTTATCTAAACCCAAGTCGTCAATAAACCATTCAGTCAATAATTTTTCAATTTCATTTTTATTAACAGTCTTAGGATTTCGCCTTGATTTCACGTAGTTTTCTCTTGTCATTTTTTCAGCAAGCTGTCCAACCGTTTGCACGTCAAGTTCGTTTCCAATTTTATTTGAAAACCACAGTCCGCTAAACGAAATGCCAAGTCCCAACAAACCATATTCCCATTTAAAAAATAGTCCAACGATTGATACAAGCAACAAGATTAAAAGCGTGTTTGTCACCCAATGTGGAGGTCTTAAGATATTTAGATGAACATTCAAATAATTTTCTAAGTCCTTTATTTGTTCTTTTCTTTTTTGTCTTGGGAGAAAATTGTCAAGTGGAACTTCTGTCGTTATAGCTTTATTGTCAACGCAAAATAATGTGGTAATTGCGTCACGGAGTTTGTAAAAAGCTTGTTGTGTTGTGAAGTCGTCAGAATTGTCAAGCTGTATTTTGTTTATTACATGGTCGCAAAATTCTCCCAATGTCTTGATGTGCATTAGTTCAGTGTCGCCAAACTTGATGTCAAATGATTTCTCAATTTTCACAAGTAAATCGCCTGCATCTTCACTGTCGATATTTTCTACTTTATGGTCTGTCATAGCATTACTGCTAACGGTTTGCGGCTTGGCGAAGGTGGCGATTTTACCACTGAACTTTCATACGAAGC
>JACCDP011274280.1_pt1 | contig 21327 bp, 8 predicted proteins | sample 7445841 | NCBI WGS metagenome assembly JACCDP01 (sample SAMN15323441, study PRJNA562643) | freshwater metagenome | isolation source: river surface water | place: USA:Blue River Watershed | collected 2017-08-17
ATGCCCAACGGTTGACCTTGTCCAACACATGAAACAGTACGTGGCTTAGATAGAGCGAGGCATTTAATTTTGCGTCAGAAAGCAAATCGTGATCTTGCGGAGATTCGATTGCTGCACGCAGCAGGCGCACTTTAAGATATCTACGCGTCCCCTGGCTGCGAAGAATGTCTCGTTGGATGCTACCCTGAAATGGAGACTTGATGGCTTTGTCAGCGGCACCGTTGGCCTGAACATTGACGAAACTATCGACGAAATAAGTGTCCTTGCCGTTCAGGTGAAATGAAACGGGCCTAGACTCTCCATTTACATCATCCCTAAAGACACACTTCGTGTAGGTCGTTCCAAAATCTAAACCTATGATGATGAAACGCTTCATAAGACCTAAGCATTAAGCAAAAAGCACAAGTCCGACGGCCGCTTCAGATCTGGACGTATCGCGCACCTCGTTTTCCGCTAATTTCTTAGCCTCAGCGATTTTGGGTAGATACTTATCAAGGATTTTAGAGCGCTTGGTATTCTCACCTGCGATCCGGCCCTTGATTCGATTGATGGCCTTCTGACGAGCGGCAGCTGGCAGCGAATAGTCTTCTTCGATAGCAATAATCCTTTCCTCGGCCCTCTTGGTTGCTTCGGCTGGGCCGTTCAGTTTCTGTTCCAAGTGTTCCTCGATTTTCTTAAGCTGAATCTGGCAGAAAGTCCTATCTTCACTGACGAACCGACGTTCCTCATCGGCAAAAGCAGCGGCAGCTACGCCGACAAGCCGCATGATGCACTCCGCCTGGTTGCCTGGCTGTTCGATGTCGTTAAGGTTATCTCCGTTCTTGGAAATCTCGAGGAACGCCTGCTCCGCACGGTCCCCAGAGATGACATTGGACGTATCACGTGAATCAATGAGGAAATAGCGCATCACTTCGCGATTACGACGCCCACGGAAATTCCACTTTTCTGCCAAACAGTAATAGAAACCTTCGGCCAACGAGCCGGAGGCGACCTTGACCTTAAAGGTAGGATGCAGCCTTACGTTGTTGAGGCTGGCAGTAATCCAACGCACCATCGGAGAGGTACCGGTAAGAAGCACGACCGGAACTCCGGCATGCCTATCACCGGCCTTCATCACCTCCTTGTCGAATGTCACCAACATGCGCTGATCGGTATGCCTGGGCGCAGCCTCGGGATGATTCTTTCTGCAGAACTCGGCGAAATATCGGTAAGAAACATCCGAAAGGCTCAATGAGTAAAGCCCTTCCCTGCCGGCCTCCAATGCGAACTGGGAACCAGCGCCTTCGTTGTCAAAAAAGTCTTTGATGTAAGTCAACAGCTCGTCCTGGGTCACATATCTGCTCAGCCTCCTGCCACGGTCGATCTGGGAACGAATGAAGTCGGTCAACCCTTCGAAGATTTCAGCCTTCTCCTCTAGCTGAAGCAGGTCCTTAGCCTTCTTGATCCGCTGTACCATCTGCTGCTCAAGCCACATCTCTCTTTCAGCGTCCGTCCGCTTATCATCGAACATGACCTCGATGAGTTTCGATGATTCAATTTCTTTCCCAAGAATGTCCTCCATCTCACCGATGGTAAGCTGGGCTTCGGCTATCTTTCCGTAGAGTTTCTCATAAACGCATGCGTCGATGGTTCCGGGCACCTTGAAGTGAATGATGGATAACCGCTCCGCTTTTTGGCCTACGCGGTCAATTCGACCTATGCGCTGCTCGACGCGCATAGGGTTCCAAGGGAGGTCATAGTTGATGACGCATCGGCAGAACTGAAGATTGATACCTTCACTACCCACCTCAGACGATAAAAGCACCCGCGGCCCCTCAACGGACCTGAAGTGATCGATAAGCTCCTGTCTTTCCGCGATGTCATCAATGCCACCATGCAACACACAGCAATGGACGCCCAACGCGGTCAGTCTACGCTCCAGGTAAGCCAAGGTACCCCTGAAGTATGAGAAAACCACAACCTTCTGCTCCGTCTTCAGCATCCCATCCGGAGATAGTATCTTTGCTAGCTCTGCGAATTTTGTGTCATTCGACTCAAAATCAAATGAGGAAAACTCTGCGACTATCTTCTGGATTTGAGCCTCAAGGTCCCCCTGAGAATCTTGGACAGTATCATCTTCTTCATCATCGCCTGATTCGGACTGTAAAGCAGACCGTACCTCGTCGATATCTGCCAGCATTCCCCGCTCCCTGTATGTGTCGACCATGACCGGCATACTGCTAGCCATACGAAGCTGAGGGCTGATCGAACCGAAGGCTAAGAATCGGCCATTCTCGAACTTGCCCGACTTGCCAGTGAGGCGTTTCCTGATGAGGCTGGTGACGGCCAGATAAAAGCGTCGCTCCTGCTCGTTCATCGCAACCGTCAGCACGGTGACATCACGGACCGCAGGCATCTCCTTAACCTGACGACGTCGGGTCCTGGATATGATTTTGGAGAGGAGATTCAGCTGATCCGCCATCCGCTGCGCCTGGAAAAGCGATTCAGCGGCCTTTTCCTTATTCCCCTCGGCTTCACTAGTTTTAACGGAGTCAAGCGACTCCCTGATCATGGCCAACAACGGGACGTCCTTCGCCAACCCGGAATTACCAACATCTGCGAAGCTAGACTCGACCTTGGCCCAATCAAGCGGCACGGCGGACAGCGCATTGGAAAGTTTGACGCTAGGTTGGTTGTCACGGACAAGGTTATTGAACGCTCCGACGCTTTCGAACATGTCCGGGTCAAGGATGCTCAGCAGCGTATAAAGGTCTTCGCCAGTATTGTTGATGGGTGTAGCGGAAACGCACACCAGTCCTTCGACTGCCTTGGAATAAGCGAAGGCTGTACGGCTATAATTCGATCTTTGGTTCCTGAGGGTGTGAGCCTCATCAAAGATAGCCAGGTCGGCGAACGGGAAAGACTCGGCCCAGTTCTCCATGGCGGCATAACATACGCCGGAATGACGCTGAGGCTCCTCCCCCTTTTCGATTCGCTCCAGGTCGTTGTTCATGACACGCAGATTCGAGTAAGTGGCAATCAGGGCAAAGTGCGCAGAGCCGCGACTCGTCTTGGTCTCCTCTATCCATGACCCCATCGCTTCGGCATCGACGATCTCGGCCTTGATGGAGAACTTGGTTAGTAGCTCTGATTTCCAATTATTCGCCAGGGTCTTAGGACAAAGCACGAGAAGCCTCCTCGCATTCTTTCGCATCCTAAGCTCCTGCCAGATCAAGCCGGCTTCGATGGTCTTACCCAGACCCACCTCATCAGCAAGGAGCAGGCGATCGTTTATCGATTCGATGAATTTCAGTACCGGCTTGTACTGATAAGGCATGAATTCGATGTCGGCAGAATCCATGGCATAGATCATCTCGGAAAGCGTACCTTTGAGTTTCTCGCAGGTCATAAGCCTGCGTAGGTCCTTAGCTTGTCCGAATATCCCCTGATTCAACAAATCTGATGGCGAAGACCTTCCCGGGTCAGCAGCATGACGGAGATAACTCGCATAAACGTTCTCATGAGCATCAGGGAACGCAACCTCTACGCGCTGCCCCATGTGCCCTTGCGAAAATTTCCCTGTTACGATTCCGATTCTTGCCGGATCGTTGACCCTGAAGACCCTTTCCCCCTCCTTGAATGTAGCCTCATCGCTCATGGAATGAGATAGAAACTAAGTACCGTCACCACACTGTAAAGAAACAAGACAGGCTTTAGATTTATATACGCCATGCCAAGGAGTCACGCCGTGACGTAATCTCAATATGGCTGAAGGCGTCAGACCACTAGATACTAGCCTGACCCTTCTGGTGATGGCGGCGGTGCCAGGAGAGATGGGTGGGGTCGGGGCGGAGAGTGGCTTGGGGCGCCAAGTAGAGCGGGCGGCCGTCGAGGTCGGCGAGTTTGAAGTGCGATCCGCCGGGGAGGATGGATTCGGCGATGTCGGAATGGGCCACGCGGATGCGGAGGTTGTCATCGACGGTCCAGAGCCCAGCGTCGAAGAGATCATGGGCGGTCGGGGTCAGGGCCAGGCCGTTATCGGGGGTATCCGGGCCTCGCTTGGAGTGGGCATGGATGTGTGCGGCCTCTAGGGGGACATAGGTAGACTTGGACGCGATGAGGCGGTAACCAGTCAGGGCGCACGTGAAATGGTAGCCCGAGATGACGGAGACCTTGAAACGGGCGTCCCGGCCCCGGCTAAGCTGGGCCTTGTATGCGGCCTGGTCCTGGCGAACCTCGGCTAGCTCGTCCGAGGACGGCATTGTCATGCCTAGGGCCGCGTATAAGGCCACTTGTTCGTCCGCGGGGAAGTAGGTGGCTACAATCCGTCGTCGGGCCTCCTGGCGGAAGCGGGGGCCCAAGAACCGGGCAAGCAAGACAGAATCTAGGCGCACTACCCTCTCCTCGTCCCCCACGTGGGTATAAATCCCATCGGAAGTCAGATGCCGAAATGCAAGATTCAGATCGATGGCATTACCCCGGCGCGGGGCACATATCGGGGAATAGGACCGAAACCGAAGATTCAACTGGGCGTCCTTATGAACCAGGCCATCCGGACCAACCAGCCCTTCCTCGAATAAGTCCAAGATCGCCAACACCAGCAGCGGCTTATTCGGCGCCATCCCCTTCCGGTCCTTGGCGACCTTCAGGTTAAGCAAGAGTTTCAAATGAACGTCGGCCATGGATCATTTTTATTAGCGATTAACTCCGCCTCAACCATAGACAACTACGCGAACTGCTCACCTGAGCCTTAGGGTCAGGCAACACGCATAGCATGAACCGAAAACAGCAGAGAATCCGCGAGTTTAGGTTCAACGACCAAAAGGCAAGATCTGGCCCAATATTTGGACCCCATCCGCTATGCCTTACCGCTGGCGGCCAGGCCACTTATCGCGCCATCCGCCTGCAGCTCACGCGCTTCAATCAACTCGAAACCACTGCAACCACCTTGATATGGAAACAAGGCCTTAGCTGTATTCAAACAACAGGGAATCACCCCATTACGCAAAAGCTTTATACCGAGTTAAGCTAAGATCGATTAAAAGCAGGCCGGACCTCATCTTCGGATGATAAATATTAGATTCGCGACGTTAAATCTGGGCGATCCTTGCCTGAAGCCAGATAGGCAACCCCCAACTTCGTGATACTTACACCCCTGCTATCCGTCTCAATAAGCCCCAACCTGTCCAAATACTCTGAGACCTCAGCGTAGTCTGCCTCATTCGAGATACGCATGAAATTACGGATACGCTCACGAGATGCAGGCGAGCTGGCCTTCAAATAATCCAGAAGCTTAATCTCTTCATTACCGATACCGTTCCTATCTATACCCATAGCATCATAATAAGCGGCTATAGCCTCACTTGTGGCGGCACGAGTAAGATATGAACCGAAATCATCCTGCGCCAATCCATCGGGGCGCCTCATCATCAGGTGCGGAACAATTTGATACTCCAACGCACGGACTGCGCGCCTAGGGCTGCAACGGTTGCGAGCTGCTATTTGCAGACATGCATCGCGACCAAGGGTAAACTGCGCAGCAAAGGCGCTTGCCTTAGAGGCGACGATACCTGCGAGCTCCTCAAGCGTATAAGGCGGTAGAGTGATTTGATGGGGACGGCTAATAAAAGCCTGCGTGAGCTTACCCTTGTCAGTAGTGGCAAACAGGAAGACTACATTAGAGAAGTCGTAGATTCTACCCTCGTGCGTAGCCTGACGCTTATCATCCAACGCACTCAACAAGAAGTTAGATGCCTTAGCCCCGATGGCGTGGACCTCATCAATGAATATCAAGCAAGCGGAAATGATGACATTGCCGCGCGCACCAGGGAGCCGACCCTTCTCCCTGAGAACATGCACTAAGGCCTCAGGTGCCTTGACATCAGAGCCAGACAGGAAGATTTCCTGTAGTTTCAACCTCTTCGCCACTTCCCGAGCAAAAGTCGATTTACCAACGCCCGCCGGACCTATGAACATAGTATCCGAAAAGCGGCGCCCAAGAGCTAGCATAGACATCTTATTAGTGAGCTCCATCACTGCCATGTCCTGCCCAATCATGCCAAATGCATTTAATTTAGGAGGCCAGTCGAGTGCCTGAAGGGAGTCTGCAACCTGCGGCTGACTCAAATCAGACTCGGCTGAGTCGGGATACTTAAAGACGGAAGGAGCGCCCGAACCTTTGTCCGTTTCAGCCGAGATGGAAGGTGACTCACTTCCAGCTACGGAGGCGGCGGGTCGCGTTACGTTCGTAACGCCTGTAGCCGGCGAGACCAGAACGACGGGCCCCGGAGGCAGGGGTTCGCCGACTCCAAATACGCCATCCAGATCCCATGCGACTGATGCGGAGCGATCACGAAGCAAAGCCAACGCAGCAGCGGCTGACATAGTTGCGAGCGCCGACCCACCGTTGATCCCAAGAGAAGATCTATCGGTGGCGCCAGAAACGCACACAAGGATCATGTTCTTCCCAAATTCGACCTCCGCGTCTCCGGAAAATAAAGCCGCAGTGATTTCCGTTATGACTTTTGCACCATTAAGGCCAGTGCAAGCCGGGTCATCGGGACATACGGCCTCTTTAAGCCTAACAGCTGCGGCTATCAACTCCGAGAGCAAAACTGCCGCAGAGGCGTCAGACTGCGGGTTTCCATTGAGCTCAAAGTAGGAGGCCAAGTTTTCCTTAAAAGGCACAACTTGCTCAGACAACATGCGCTGAAGTTCGCCATAGCTCGGAACATCCGAGCGCCACTTAGCCTCTAGAATATCGACTTGAACGCGCAGCTTGGCTCCCAACCTCTCGAACGAGAAGCACAGGAAATCAGGTCGTGTTCCACCAGGATTAAGCTGCTCAAAAATCCGGGTAAAAGAGTCGAGGGGCAAAACCAAGACCGGATAGCGATCACCAGAGTGACGCACGACTTGCAGCCCCTCGTAACAACGCATCACCGCAAGAGATGACACGGCACCGAGAAGGACGAGTTCGTTATCCGCCAAGGCATGTAACGTATTTATGCCAGCCCGACCCATATCCAGCAAGATACGGCGCACCTCATCGGGTGCCACCGGGATCTCAGCATCCGCAAGCACTGAGGTCATCATTCTTTGTATGCGGTCAAGTTCGCCTGTCAAAATCACGTGTCCAGCAACATTAGTCAAATCGGCGTCGAACTCTGCATTATCAAATTTCCAGACAGCAGAGTTAGTATCAACGCCAGCAACCGCCTGCATGTCTGAGCTTCCAGATATAGGTAGGGCGACGAATTGCGCGTTCCTAAGCCTGGCAGCTATACCTACGTCACCATAACTGATATGGCCGTGAGCATCAACCAAAGCACGGTTCCACTCGCTGATAGCCGACAGAATGCGACCCCCTGCTTCGTGGGTTTGATTAAGATTAATAGAGCCGACGTAACCATTCCCACAGCTATGCGCATACTCTCTCTGCCCAGCATAAGCCACGTAAGACAGACCCAGACTAACTCCAATTCTCCCCATGCTTATCGCCTCAGGGAAGTCGCGCGAGGCCGGACTTGTCCCAGATGGACGGGAACCAAGCTCGCCGAAGATTGAGAAATCGTGGTGGGAGGCAAGTGATGCAGCCTCCGATACCTCGTACCATCTCAGGTAATGATTAGTCTTACCTGCGACACCTGCAGTACGGCCCTCGACGTCGAACTCATCGACGATTTCAGGACTCGAGCTGACGCATAAGTTCAGAGGCTGAACAAAGCCCCAACCTGCGTGCTCTGGAGCCCCCTCATCATCTAAACCCTGAAACCACCTGAAGAGCCCCTCAGTGACGTAACCAGAGTTATCTGATGCGACATCGACAGAGATCTCCGTTAGGGCAGGATTCAATGCACATATATCATCCATCACTGCCACGACGTCCTTGCTGCCCAGGCTCAGGGTAGCACAGTCGATTGACAGACCCGTCTCATCCCTTAGGTATGAGCCTATCTTAGTCTGAAGCGGCTCCGAGGATCCGCGAAGTAAGTAAACACGGAAATAGTGCTCATTTGACGTGATGAGGTCGTAAATCCGGCAACCCGCCCGTAATCCTATGACCCATGACTTAGGCCCTGATGAGCAATAGAGGCGAGACAATGGCGGCTTCCATTTGATTTCATCATCAGCGGACGGCTCGAGCAATGTTGCCAGACCAACCAAGCCCATGGCAACCAACGGATGAGAAGGCAGCAGAATGAATGAACTCGGGGTACCGACATTACCCTCGATTGCGTGAAAATGAATAGTGTCCATCCACTCCAAGGCGGCGTCCGCAGACTCCTTGTCGCTCCCCATCCAGAGCTCAAAAGCCTTGAGATAATCCTCGCAAGCCGAACGTACCTTGCTCGAGGTTAGATCAACATTAAGGATTGAACCATCACCTGATGCGTCTTGGACCTGCCGTACAAAAGCCTGTCTGGCAAGACGGACAGCCTCGGGAAGCGCGAAATCTCTGAACATCTGTCGATAAGTCCTAAGAGACGACTCGTCATCCGAAACGTAGCCGATTCCGGTCTCCGGATCGCGCACAAATTCGAGCCCCTCAAGCAAGGCACCGACGGGGACAACCAAGGGTTTTGCTGCAATCATGTCGGGCGAGGCCCAGACGACATTCAGCAAGCGAATCATTCCTGCGCATACACCTGCATCGAACTGCCTGCCGAAAGATTTGGAGCCGGCATGGCACGACGCAAGATGATGCAACCAGCTGCGGAATCCCTTCTTCAAATCAAGCTCCGCAGTTACTTGTATAATCTGAACTATAGGCTCCGTGGCGCCGATCTCAACGAGCTTAATCTCGATGTGCTGCTGGCTGCCGTCACAGTCTAGTGAACGTACGATTGCAACACCGTGTGTCTCGCAATCACCACCCTCTTGCAGCTCGTGACTCACATGACATTCACCGTTTGAGACTGATTCGATCTGATATCTTGAACTATCAAACGCGACGACGAGCTCGAAAGCACCAGGCTCCACGAGTGCTATGCACGCCTTGTCACCGCGAAAACCAGGCTGAATGATCGGCGAATTTAAGTCGGCACCCTTAACGAAAATTCTGTAGCCCAAGTCGTCGAGATCCAGTTTGACGAGCTTAGCCTTGGCCTTGTTTTCCCCATAAAAGCCTTCACAAACAACCTCAGCGCCATCGGTGTTATCGAGTAGTCCTTCGAGATCAAGGGCGTGTTCTTCATTCTCGTCGAGCTCACGCCGCTCTCCGCCCTTTGGCTTGAGATACCACTCCGAGGCTACGACCTGCTGGCGACCGTCAACTTTTGCCAATAATGAGAGAGCGCAGCTTTTACCTACGAGGTAAGTGTCTGTCTTTGAGCCATCGCAGAATGGCTCAAGCTCTGGAGCATCGGGATTAATTCCTCCTCGCACCCGCACCTTAACTTTGAGGCTAGGGACATGCTTTACGAGAAGCTTGGACCAGGTATCTGCGTCAAGGGTAGAGCGCCACTGCATCTCTGAAGGCACAAGCGCCGCAAAACCAGGCTTGTGCCGGTAAAGCCTGCGAGGAGACTTCCAGTCATTGGAGGTCATTCTAGATCCAGTAAACTCACACCACTCAAAAAAGGCATGCAGCGCCTGACTTACCTCCTCGGCTCTCTCAGAAAGTTCAGCATCTTCTTGGATGGCCGCGGCAAAGAACTCGAGGGCGGATTTCGGAGCATGCAACTCGGAGAACTTTGCCAGCTTTTGTAAAATTTTCTCGGAACAGGAAACACCATCTTCGCCAAAAGGAGGGAGCCCGACCGATGCCAAGTAAGCATCTTCGGGGGACCAGGACAATTCCACGAGCCTGGCCACGTTTTCCATAATAGCCCAACGGCTCTCAGCCATGGCCTCGGATGTCTGATCGCGAAAGGCATCCTCACAAAGCCTGACATGCATATCCTGGCTGAACACACTTCCGTTAGTACGCATGGGGGCGTAAAACACCTCTTCGACATTGGAAAGAACATCTCCTATGCCCGCGGCCACTTCGCGGGAAAGCGAGTCTTCGGTCTCATTGCCACTTGGAACTACAACAAGAAAACGCTCGGCTGTAGCGGCGTTACGACAGCGAGTAAGGGCGCCAATGCCCATCACAGATGATTTGACGCCCGAGGGCAGCGGATAGCTCCCTGTGGTGGCATCCTTGCTATAGACGATAAGAAGTCTTCCGTCGCCTATTCCAAGAGCAAGAGACTTATCGACCAAGGCATCGCAGAGGCGCTTAGGCACGCCGTCAGCCCTGAGTCGAGGAGATTGATCCTGCGAAGCGGCAGCAGAGATAGCGTCCCAAAGGGCATTGATAAGGTTCATTCGAGCTTAGCGTGAGATGTAGAAGGGATTGCTGACAAGGAAGCCTCCAGCCCCGTCAGGGCTGTCGACCGTCGTACCAAGGCCTTTCAGCGAGCGGTAAAGCTGATCCTGACCAGACTCACCAAGCGCAAGACCCGCGCTCATGAGCGACTGCTTAACATCGGCGAATGTACATGTGGGCATACTGTTCGCCGCTAGTCCTGCGAAAGCCAGGCTACCAAAAGGGCTGATGGATATCTTGTAGGGCGCCGAATTATGGGCGCCTTGCTTGCGAGCCCAGTAACCTTGATCGTATTGGCCATCCCTACCCGTATTCATGGGACGCTGTTGCAGCGCATACGTCATGAACTCTTCGAAGTTGTTCATGGAGGAAGACTTTTCGATCTTACGATCAAGCTCGCCGTCCAACGACTGCTGTCTAAAAATATCGATACCACTAGCGAAAGCCTGATCGCTATTAGAGGCAATGGCCGCAGACCAGGAAACGAGCGCATCTACGCTATGCGTCTTTGACGCTATGTCACACCCAGCTTCGCCTAGAATTCGCCATCCCTGCTTGGCCCTTTCTAAGTGGACGGCCAGCGACCTGACCTCAGCCAGCAAATCAAGGCCTTCGTGCAGAGGATGCGGCGAGAGAAGTTGGACTATATCTTCTCGAGAGAGAGAGCTGCGGGCCGCCTGCGACTTAAAAAGCGCGTCAAAAATCAAGGCATTAGCCATGGCGAGATGCCGAACCTCCGAAAAGACGTGAAGACGAAGCACGGAATCGAGCAGGACAATAAACTGAGTAGAAACTAGATTTTTCCTCCAATCTCCGCACATGAGACGAAGATTCGAAACAAAAACAGCGGAATATGGGTAAAGGAGTTTAGACAATTCAGCATTTTCAGCTGCCATATACTGCTCAACATTCCTTGGTTCGCCAGGGACAGCCGGCACATCAAAGGCTTGTAGCTTTGCGTCAATGAACTGTTGGAAGATATCTTTTTGCCCGGACGAAATGATGGCCATAACCTCTTGGTATTCCGCGAGATCACGACAGCCCCTGCGAACCGAAAGCGCCATCCTGCGAGGGTAGTCCCACAAGTTATCATTATTTCGGACAAAGTTGGTGCAAGACGCCAGGAGAGGGGTGACAGCTAGATGCCGCAGATTCCAATCTGGGTCACCTTTTGACTTCTCAGAGCGGTTGAGCTGCGCCTTGTTTCTGGGTGCGGCTATGCTGCGGTCTACAAAGACCGTGAGCAGCGTGAACTTATCCTTCCATGAATCTGGCTGAGTATCCGTGTACAACCTCTTCCTAAACTCCACCGACCTTCTTTGTAGCGACGAATCAAGTTCATTGCAGGTTGCGGCACGGTATAGTGCAGCGGCAGGGTGAAGATCATAGGCGACCTCAACAGCTGGGCTTATGTTAAGAGGCGATTTGTCGTAGCTCATGTTAGTTTTAGACGCGGCGAGTTTCTCTCTCGATACCATTCACACTGATATTAACAGCCACACCGTCACGACGAATGACTGCCCTTTTTGCTTCATGAACAACGTATCCGTCCTGCCGCATCCTTATCGTATCAATCGCCCCGCGCTCAGCAGCAGGCAGCGACCCGGGCAGAAGCCCCCTTCCCTTGCTGGCCTTAAGTATGTCGAACAAAGAAAGAGACAACGGAACCCGGTAGGGCCTGCCCTCGGCCGCCCCCAACTCCATGATGATAGAGTTCGGCTGGGGTCTGGCAAGCGAGCCGTCTAGAACGCTTCCGGCAGGCTGACCTGAGAACGAGATACTCAAGGAACCATTGCGAGGAGCAGGCGGACGGCAAGCCCCGGAAGCCAAGTCGATTACATGCCGGTCCTGCGAGCGCTGGCGACCACCGAAAACAAAGGATACGACCTCGGTGACAAAATCAGCTCGGGAATCTTCATCGGACAGGGTTTTTCGGTATTCCTCCACGAGTAACGACGCAGGTGACACTCGCTGGCCTGCTGACATAATCCGCAAACATAAGGCCCTCTTGGCGATGATACCGGCGAGCCTTGTTATCCATCGTTGAAACCATTGGTAAGCGCGCTTTTGCTTTGCATCAGAAATCCTGCCCAAGGTGTCTTCACACTTTGCGAGCCACTCAAGCACCCTGAAGTCAACCGGATCGCAGTGACGCTTTATATCCTTAAGTAAACCCCGCAGGTTGAGCGCCAAAGACTGTTCCAACTCACCGATCACGGACTCTGCTCCAAAGACCAGACGAGCGTCATGAGTTAGGTCTGAGAACCTCACCCTCGCCGGATCCATAAAGCGACCCCAATCTGACGAGTACTGGCTGAAAATAGATGCCCCAGGCTGGTCGGAAAACTCTTCGGAACGCTTTCTAAGAACCTCTATGCCGTCAGCCAGAACCTCGAGGAATCGCAGTTCCTGGCCGCCCTTGACCTTAACAATTCTGTCTCTGAGTTCTGCCGTATCCGGGAAAAGCGGAAAGAGCAGGAAAGAGAGGCCGCGCTTGTAAGACTCAAATACCAGCATGCCCTCTTCCTCGATTTTCAAGCCCTCTGAATACGGAGGCAATGTGCGCGCGAATTCCAAAGCAGGAGAATCACCGCTCAGACGACCACCGGAAAAAAGATGCGCACAGATCGAGAAGAATTTCCGGAACGTAAGGTTCTTACCCGTGGCAATTTCATAGTCCCTCAACATGCCCACCAAAGACCTTCTGAAACCTTCGCTCGCCAGATAACCCCTAGCGACGACAAGCGGATGATCAGCACCTAGCGCCTCCATGTCAGACCAAGACGAGCTATTGAGCTTCCCTGCGATCGCAAGAGCCGCCGAGTCGCCGACCGCGGAGCTGCAAATAGACTCTATGTCGAGTGGCCAGAGATAACATCCCTCATGTCCAGCCATAGGCCAGCAATCCTTGTCCACATTGAGAGGGTCCAGGCAAGTGATCACGTCACCCAGAAAAGCCCTGGAGGCGACGGCGTGCCTAGCTGCCGTATATAAAACACCGCGGTTCGCACAAACAACAAGAAGGTCGTATTCCCCGTTAAGGGCCGAATCCAGCTCGCTCAGGAACAAAGCCCATGGCGAATTTCCTTGGCCATCCGTTTCAGATGCGTCCTGAATGACACCGATTCTTGTGTATCGAGAAATTTGTCCTGCGAAGTACTCGGCGTCTTTGCCTCTCGGCTCAAGAACCACAAGACGCGACAACTGCGCTCGCTTCAAGAAAGTCTCAGCAAAGCTTGCTAGCTTCTCTGGACGCACAAGCTGAGAGATGAAATCCTCTACCGCATGAGTTTTTCCGTTTCCCGCGCCGCCAGCAAGCAGCACCAACTTGGGCGAGCAGACTCCTTGCTGCATCGACTGCGCGAGGCTACGAACCCTGCGTATCAAATCTGTCTCGGCAACAGCCCCCAGAGGGTTACCTGCGTCTTTGGAGAACGGAATGTGCACCCCGCCGGCACCCGAGCCCATCCAGCGGGAAAGGCGGTTCGGCATCACAGATGCATCGTCTCCAGTGGCGGCAGAGGTCCCACGAACACATTTAATATGAATCTGCCTCCCAACCCAATCGAACTGAAGGATATCACCTGGCTTCAGGCTAAGCTTACGGACAAGATCTTTGTTCAGCGAGAGCCTTCGAAAGGCTCCTCCTCGCGCCGCAGGACGATAAATTTTCAGCTCCAAAGAGTCGGCCCCACCAGATATCACGGCAGGGATAAATTCACTCTTTCCCACTCCGATGTCACTCACGGAGAGATTCAGGTTCGCGCGCAAAAAACTGGCCAATCCGGCACCCACATCGATCGTGCTATGGCTAATCGAAGTTGGTGTAATGCGTAGAAACGCCTGAACTGTCTGGGGCATGAAACTTAGTAGGCCCCAACAACAAATAGGTGGCAAATCCTTTTAACTCTATTTGCCTAAAAGAGTCTTAAAGCGCATCCCAAGCTCATATGCCAAACGTACCGGAACGGCATTACCGATCTGGGTGTACTGAGGGACATCCCGGTGCCAGTTACCCTTGCTAGGGTCACCAGCCCGACGCGAACCGCCGGTTGTACGGGGGCCCTTGAATTCGAACCAATCGGGAAATGTCTGCAGGCGGGCCCATTCTCTCACGGTCAAAATCCGGTTCTCAGAAAAGTGCACCAGATCGTCAGGCAAAGAGGTCACAGTGATATTCGGCCCCTGCTTAACCGTCCAATGCAGCCTTCGTTGGGAGAACTTTTTCGTACCTAGCCCAAGCTTGGTCAGCTCAGACATGTGCAGCCCCTTTTCGCGAATCATCTTAAACCTCTCGACGACCACTTCGGAGTGCTTCGAGTACTCCTGATTCAGCAGAGGGGAAGACTGGCCCGCAAAATCCGCCCCACGCATCCATGCATCACGCGGCACTAGATACCAGTTCTTCAGCTCGTCAGGCATCCTGCCAAGCAATCCGTCATTCCTGTCAGGAGAAAAGTGGAATCGAGACCTATCCGCATCATAGGTACGGACCAATGATGCAAGGTCGCCAAGGATCTGCGGGGGGATGAATTGGTAGCCACCCAGCGGGGGCGGAAGAATTTCGAAGTTCTCATCCTCGAAGTCCTCGATAGTTCCACGAGGGAGCTCATTCGCTGCAATTGTACCGGCCAGATCCTCCCGAACACCCACGACAAGGACCCGAGGTCGATTCTGAGGCACCCCATAATTCTTGCTTTGGATCTCCTTCCAACGAATGACGTAACGTTTGCCCGCATAGGAGCCAGGACGTAAAATCTTATTGGAACAATTAATCGAACCGAACCCTTTGAGGCTCAATAACACCTCCTCGAAAATTTCGCCAGCGTCGCCCTTCTCGTTCCATCGACCAGAAAGAATTCCGCTGACGTTCTCGAACAGGAACATCTTCGGCTGCAGAACCTGAATGACACCCACCATGGACTTAAAAAGGTGATTCGAAGGAATCTCATCCTTGTCCAGCTTGTGAGTTCGTCGATGTCCGATCCTAGAATACCCCTGACAGGGAGGCCCCCCGCAGACCAAGTCCACCTCTCCACAGTCAAGAGCTACAGCTTCGCCATCTTCGCTCTTTAGCTCGAACCTTTGGGCGCCATTGCGGGCAAGTTTCTTAAGTTTCTTGCTGAGCTTCACGGCATCCTTGAAGCGAGGAACGTCGGGGTGGTTGTGCTTAAAGGTTTCCGCAGCGTGATCACTCAACTCGCAAAATAGCAAAGGCTTGAAGCCCGCACGCCCCAAACCGAGCGAAAGCCCCCCACAGCCCGAAAACAGGTCTACACAAGTCAGATGAGATTCCATTAAGGACATGGGATTACATTGTATCACCCTTGTCCAGGGCCATGGCGAGCACTCTCTTGGACCGATGATGAGGAGCAAATTGTATACTTCAGATTGTAGCAAAAATCGCAAAAAAAGAGCTGAAATCGACCCTAGAAACAAGATTGAGCTAAGCTGTTCCCAGAAGTAAGGCAAAACATGCGATGAGTGTGTGCCGGCAGATTAGTTGACGGCAGGAAGCTCAATTAAGAAATCATTTATATCGTGAGCCGATGTGGGTCTTTTCAATAAACCTTCAGTTATTGTAATCCCTAAGGCATTAGCTTGATCAAGATACCACTTTGAACATCCTTAAACAGATGAATGCTCAAGAGTCTCTTTTAGAATTCATGGCAAGTTACGTAGAAGCCTCGAAGCAGCCAATGGGTATAAAGATGCAACCGGGAAAACCCGGGAGCAAAATTAAACTTATCACCGACTATCTTTCCTCGAAGCTTCCACCCGAACTTAAAGAGTCATTGAAGGTTAAAGCCGCGGTTGGAAATGGAGTTTATGCACAGGTTCCCTGGATAGGATTCTTCTTCAAGCCGCTAACCACCAGCGCAACCAAAGGATACTACCCAGTAATTCTATTCAAAGCAGACATGTCAGGTCTGTACCTTTCATACATACTTGCCGCTGGGAGAACCCGTGGGGCTGGCAACGCAGATGCACTTTCAGAACTCAGAGCACACGCTGCGGAATTTCGCACACAATCGAAAGAGAAATTTCCTCCCGGATTCTCAAATGAGCCCGAGATGCAGCTCAAATGCGGCAGGGGCACAGTGGCTGTCGGGTACGAGGCCGGATCGATTGTGCACAAGTACTACCCTATAGAAGAACTAGACCTCGAGAAACTATCAGAAGACGTCAACAGGGTTGTCCAGATATACATCCGACAAGCGTCAAACGAAAACAAAGTCGTATCAGGTAATAAAATCAGCCTCCATGAAGAATTACTGCCAGCTAGCGCCTCAAAAGCTTTTTCAATATTAGCAGGAGGAACCGGCACTGGAAAAACCCGCGCAGCCAGACTCACCGCGGCCTCCATTACGGACAAATACAATATCGAAGTTGTCGCTGTTGGTGCAGACTGGACTGACAACCGGCCACTACTGGGCTTCCGCAATCTATTAGCTGAAGGAGGAAAGACCTATATCGCGCCCCCTGCCCTGCGGATTATCCTCAAGGCCTTAGAAAACCCAGGAAAGCCTCACTTCCTGATTCTGGACGAGATGAACCTCTCGCACGTTGAGCGCTACTTCGCAGACTTCCTTAGCTCGATGGAGTCAAAGGAACCGCTCAAGCTGCACGACTCGAGCGTGGCTCTTAAAACTGAAGACGGCATTACGGTTCCTGGGAAAATTGCGTACCCAAACAACCTCTTCGTCATCGGAACCGTCAACATCGACGAAACGACCTATATGTTCAGCCCAAAGGTCCTCGACCGAGCGCATGTTATCGAGTTCAAGGTTACATGGGACGAGATCGCAAACGGCCTAGAAGGCGTCGTGCCTAGCGAACTCCCGGCACTACGCCCCGAACAAGTTGAAGAGTTCATGCGGATATCTCGCCTCACTGAGAAAGCCCTACCAGAGGAAGATCACGAACTGCTGACCGAGGTCTTGGAAGACCTTCACGGGGCGCTAGAAGGAACCCGCTTCGTCTTCGCGCATAGGACTGCCCGCGAATGCCTCAATTTTGTCGCGAGCGCCCAGGCCCTCGCCAAAGCAGATATTGTTACGCCACAAGATACCAAGAACCTCATCGACCTAGCAATCCTGCAGAAAGCCCTGCCCAAGCTTAATGGCGCCTCCGGAACGCTCAGCAAAGTTTTGGAAGATCTCACCAAAGTCGCCGACAAGCACGACCTCGACCTATGCAAGGAGAAGCTGGAATCCATGAGCATGCAGCTTAAAGCAGACCAATTCGTGAGCTTCATCCAGTGATCGAATCCCCGATTAAGTCCGAGTATGTCTTGGCTCAAATCAGCCAGGACTACTGGATTTATGTGGGCACAAAACAGGCAGGAAAAACAGCCGAGTTGGATAAGCTATTCGCTGAGGCCATCAAGGAGGCGCGGCCTGCCCTACTCGCAAGTGATTCGAAGGAACCACTGCTATTCGGACCAAACAGCAACGAAGGAAGAATACTCTACGCCGGCGCCAGCAAGTCTGACTTCCTATGCCGACTCCGCCTGCTAGAAAATACGGACTATCATTGGGAAATCTTTGGCACGTCCAAGAGTGGCCCAACAGTGATCGCAGAAGACAAGCTGCCAGCCGTCACCTCTTCCGCGTGCAACACCAGGCACATCAGCACTCGCTGGGAAATCGACGCACGACAAGCCAAAGGGGTATTTAACTTCGGAAACTTCTTAGGCTCGGGAACGATTGGCATCCACAATGGCGCCCAACTGCGATTCGAGGTGATATCCGCCAAACTTTCCTACGAGGAACAGTATCTCGCCTTACTGCGCGACCTCACTGATCAGTCCGTGTCCCTTCTCTTCGACCCCGAGGCGCCCACGCAAGGAAAGCTAATCGAAACCGAAGGCGAACAGAAGAGACCGCTCGAAAAATTCCTGCTGATACAAGCTTCACTGCCCATCGACGAGCTGAAGGCAGCCATGGGCATGATCAAGGCGCGCCCACACACACAACTAGAGTCCGATGACAGGTGGCTTCCAGCTGACATGGCAAACGGTATGCACGCTATGGGTGACCCGATTGGTCGGATCAGATGGGGAGTGAATAGCTCCGGCAAGCCCGTGCCGATCGAAGCCCTTGAAAGAAAGCGCCGCGACACAACCGATACTACACCCAATCGCTTTATTAAGCATGCTATCGGTCAGTTTGCCGAGACATGCCGCGTCATCATGGATGATCCGGATTTCGGACCAAGACTCACCAAACTGGCCTCCGAACTGCACGCAGAGTATGAGCAGCAGTCGCGACTCGAAGTCATAAAGACCTCAGGGCGCCAAGGGAGAATCCCCCTAGAGAATCAAGTACTACAGAAGCGAGAGGGCTATCGACACTACCTCAGAAGCTGGGTCATCTCGAACAAGACTCTTTCAATCAAAGACATCAATGACGATGGCGCCCTCTCGCCGACGGCTGAGAATCGGCAAGTGCCCGACCTCTACGAATACTGGCTCTTCTTCTTCCTGGCAGACGCACTCGAAAGAATGGCCGGAGCTTCAAACTTAGACCGGAGATACGTAAAAGAGCTAAACCCTGAAGGAACTGCCTCGATCACCCTACCCAAGAGCGATGCCCCGCGGCTGACATTAAGAATCGGCAAAGGCGATGCAGCACGCTTCGTCGCCCTTTACTACAATCGCACCTTCAAGCCTGGCTCCGGTTACACCAGCTACTCGCTGACGCTGAGACCAGATTACACCATCGAAACTTTCCCTGTAATATACGGGTCCAACTTTGAACAGTGTCGAAATTCGGCGGAAAAGGTCGGCGAGATTACCTATATCCACTTTGATGCTAAGTTCCGCATCGCGAATCTTGACCTCAACCTGGCCGGAGATTTCGACCGTCAAGATGCAGTATCCGCCGACGACGACGCCAAGCCGGAGGATGTTTACAAAATGCACACCTACAACGAGGCTATCCGCGGTACAGCAGCCTCGGTGATCCTGTTCCCAGGGGGACAGGCAGCGGATGGCGGACTCAATCAATCCTTCGAGAAATACCGAGAGCTCATCCCTGGGGTCGGAGCTCTAGCAATAAGCCCGGGCAATCATGAAGTCCGCTCGAAGGCCCTTAAGGCCATCAGAGACTACCTGTCTAAGGCATTACTGCTGACCCCCAAGAGTAAGTCCTCGTATGCCCGCATGCGTGACTGGGAATTGAACGAACTTCGCGACCAGGAAGGTTAATTCAGGCTGACCAAGTGACCTAAATTTTATTTGGCGGACTTGCGCCAAGGGGATTGCAGAAGACCCCCTGATAGGCATAAGCAAGGGAAGCGTTAATGCCCCTCTGTTCGTCCATTTATACCGGGTGGTCAAAACCTCTCGCTGAGGCCGTTGCTTCAAGCCTCCTCGAAGGCCGAAGAGACATGCCCGTAGACATGGGAAGTCACAGGGTCATCGTCCCTTCGAGTTTCGCCACGAGGCTTATCCAGGAGGAGTTGGCTAAGCAGGCCCCAAACGGCGTCTTGCTCCCTGAATTCCAGACGCCCGATAAGTTCCTGAACTGGGGTGACCATGCCGAAGAGGCTCAGAGGCTCGGAGGCTCGGAGGCCCAGGACAAACCAAGAGGGCCGGTGGCGTCGAAGGAGACGTGCTTGCTGGCCTGGGTGGAGGTGCTGACGAGTCCGCATTTCTCGCGGACGGACTTCCCTGCCTTGTTTCCGGCGGAGTCGACGCCAGACTTCACGTTCGAGGATGCGAAGAAGTTCGCGGAGCAGCTGATGCAACTGCGCGATCAGTTGGGCGCTTCCCGTGATGGCCATGACTTCGCGGCGGTGGCCGCAGTGGTCGAAACCAACCCGGAGCGCTGGAACAACCTTCACCGATTAGAGCTGGCCTATCTGAACGTGCTCAACCGCCTGGGCCAGCGTGACCATAACCAGGTCCGCACGGAATTGGCCAAGGGCGATGGGATGCCAGAAGGGGTCACGGATGTCTGGCTAGTCGGTCTGCTGGAGCCGCAGCCACTCCTGCTCGAGGCCCTGGAACGCCGCAAAGACCGCCTGAACATCCACATCATCGTGGGCGCGGATGCGGCCGACGCTCACCTGTTCGACGAGTGGGGACGCCCGATTCCCGAACGCTGGGCGAACCGCCAGATTCCTTGGCCGAACTTTGCGGACTCGGTCCACCTGGCGACCGACCCGACCCATGCCACGGAACGGATGTCGGAACTGCTGGGCCACGCGAAGCCCGAGCACGGTACCTTCGCCGTCGCCCCATGCGAACGCGAAACCTACCCGGAGCTGATCGCCGACAAACTCCGCAGCCTCGGCGCCGAAGCGGTCAATCCTCTCGGCGAACTCCACTCGGGACACGTCGTCCACCACCGCGTCCGCGCCCTCCTCGATGTCCTGGACACCCCGACGTTCGCGACGCTTCGCCGTACGCTCCTCCAGCCTCCCCTGGCCGCGAAGCTGACCGGCGGACGCGTCACCTTCCATGCGCTGAACGCCCTGCTCGACGCCCTTAGCCAGCTGAAGCCTCCGCAGGACCTGGCCCGCACCTTGGACTTCGTCCTGAACCTTGCCGAGCCGCCGGAAAGCGACCGACGTGGCCGCTTCCAATGGAAGCAAGTGGTCGCCCTACGCGAACCGCTGCAAGGCATCCTGAAGCAAATCGAGGCCCTCTCCGCCCTGACGCCTAGGGAACTGGCCGCGAGCCTGCTCTCTCTTTCGATCGACGCTCCTAAGTCCGGCGAGCCGCTGGCCTTGGAATTCTCCAAGACGGTCGCCGACGCCATCGAGGCAACCGTCCGCTCTCTCTGCGCCCATCAGCACGGAGTAGACTTGTCAGCGACGGAATGGGTGCGCCTATCGCTGACCCTCGCCGGCGAGCAGCGTTTCCGCCAAAGCCTCGCCGCCCAACCGGTAAACCTCCCGGGCTGGATGGAAGCCCCGTGGGACCCCGTCCCGCACCTGGTCGTCTTCGGCCTGACCGACGACCTGATCCCGCGCGCCAGCCACGCCCACCCCTTCCTGCCGGCCAAGCTGCGCGCCAAGCTGGG
>JACCDP010533213.1_pt1 | contig 21326 bp, 20 predicted proteins | sample 7445841 | NCBI WGS metagenome assembly JACCDP01 (sample SAMN15323441, study PRJNA562643) | freshwater metagenome | isolation source: river surface water | place: USA:Blue River Watershed | collected 2017-08-17
ATCCTGCTGGGCCTGGTGGGGGCGATGGCCAAGCTCTCCGGCGGCGCGCTGCCACGCGCCATTGCCACGGTCTACACCACGCTGATCCGCGGCGTGCCCGACCTGGTGCTGATGCTGCTCGTGTTCTACGGCGGGCAGCTCGGCATCAACACGCTGGCCCCCATGCTGGGCCATGAGGACTACATCGACATCGACCCCTTCGTGGCCGGTGTGCTGACCATCGGCTTCATCTTCGGCGCCTACCTGACCGAGTCCTTCCGCGGCGCCTTCCTGGCCGTGCCGCCGGGCCAGCGCGAAGCCGGCCTGGCCTACGGCATGAGCGCGCGCCAGGTGTTGTGGCGCATCACGCTGCCGCAGATGCTGCGCCACGCGCTGCCGGGCCTGTCCAACAACTGGCTGGTGCTCATCAAGAGCACGGCCATCGTGTCGGTCATCGGCCTGTCCGACCTGATGACGCGTGGCCAACAGGCCGCCGGCACCACACGCGAACCCTTCAGTTTCTACCTCGCCGTGGCCTTGATCTACCTCGTCTTCACCAGCCTGTCGGAGCTGGCGTTCGGCTGGGCGAACCGGCACCTGGCCATCGGCGCCAAGGAGGCGAAGCTGTGAACTTCGACGCCGTCATCGAGAACCTGCCGAAATACGTGGACGGCCTGGGCATCACGGTCAAGCTGCTGCTGCTGTCGCTGGGCGCCGGCCTGCTGCTGGCCGTGCCGCTGGCCCTCGTGCGCACCGTCTCGGCGGGCGTGGCGTCGCGGCTGGTGTGGGCCTACACCTACGTCTTCCGCGGCACGCCCATGCTGGTGCAGCTGTTCCTGTGCTACTACGGCCTGGCGCAGTTCGACGCGGTGCGCGACAGCGCGCTGTGGCCCTGGCTGTCGTCGGCCACGTTCTGCGCCTGGCTGACCTTCACGCTGAACACGGCCGCCTACACGACCGAGATCATCGCCGGCAGCATCCGCGCGCTGCCGGCCGGCGAGATCGAGGCCGCCAAGGCGCTGGGCATGAGCCGCGGGCTGATGCTGCGTCGCATCGTGCTGCCCGCCGCGCTGCGCCGCGCGCTGCCCGCCTATGGCAACGAGGCCATCTTCATGCTGCACGGCACGTCGCTGGCCAGCGTCGTCACGCTGCTGGACATCACCGGCGCGGCCCGCGAGGTCAACGCCAAGTACTACCTGCCCTTCGAGGCCTTCATCACCGCCGGCGCGTTCTACTTCGTGCTGACGCTCAGTCTGGTCGGTCTGTTCCGCTGGGCCGAGAACCGCTGGCTCAAACCCATGATGAGCCGATAGCCATGGCCCACCCCCTGCGCGCTTCGCGCCCCCCCTCGCGGGGGCGACACCAGCAGCCCGGCATAGCCGGTTCTGCGGTGCCCGCTGGCTAAGACACTACCTCTATGCAAGTCGTTCGACATCCCTTGCTCTCCCCCGCGCCCGGCACGCAGCGCGAAATCGTCTCCCTGCACTACGGCACGCCGGGCGGCCGATCATCAAAAGGAAAGGCCTACATCCAGGCCTCGCTGCACGGCGACGAGCTGCCCGGCATGCTGGTGGCCCACCACCTGCGGCTGCAGCTCGACGCGCTGCAGGCCGCCGGCCAGATCAGCGGCGAGATCGTGCTGGTGCCCATGGCCAACCCCATCGGCCTGAGCCAGTTCCTGTTGCACGCGCACCTGGGCCGCTTCGAGCTGATGTCGGGCGAGAACTTCAACCGCCACTACCCCGACCAGATCGCCGCCGTGGCCGCGGCGGTCGAGCCCCAGCTGGGCCCCGACGCGCAGGCCAACGTGACACTGCTGCGCCGCGCGCTGAAGGCGGCCGTCGCGGCCTCGCCGGTGGACACCGAACTGCAGTCGCAGCGCCGCACGCTGATGAGCCTGTCCTGCGACGCCGACATCGTGCTGGACCTGCACTGCGACGCACAGGCGGTCATGCACCTCTACACCGAGACGCCCTGCTGGCCCGAGTGCGACGCGCTGGCACGCTTTCTCGGCGCCCGCCTGACGCTGCTGGCCCAGGACTCCGGCGACAACCCCTTCGACGAGGCCTGCTCGCAGGTCTGGTGGAAATGGAAGGCGCCCTTTGGCGAACGCTTCCCCATCCCGCAGGCCTGCCTGTCCGTCACCGTGGAGCTGCGCGGCGCGACCGACGTGACGCACGAGCTTGCCGCGGCCGACGCGAAGAACATCATCGACTTCCTGCGCTGGCGCGGCCTCATTGCGGGCGACAAGCCGGCGCTGCCCGAGCCGCAAGGCGACGCCCGGCCGCTCGCCGGCAGCATGCCGATCAAGTCGCCCGTGGCCGGCGTGCTGACTTTCCTGCAGCCCGTGGGCGCCGACGTGAAGGCCGGCGACGTGCTGGCCCATGTCATCGACCCCATCACGGCCCAGGTCACCGAACTGACCAGCCCCGTCGACGGCCTGTTCTTCGCGCGCGACTTCCTGCGCTTCGCCAACGCCGGCATGCGTGTCGCCAAGGTCGCCGGCCACACGGCCCTGCGCACCGGCAAGCTGCTGGGAGCCTGACCCCCATGAGCGACATCCAGCTGCAAGCCACCAACATCCACAAGCGCTTCGGCGAGCGCGAGGTGCTCAAGGGCATTTCACTGGCCGCCAGGCGCGGCGACGTCGTCACGCTGATCGGCTCATCCGGCTCGGGCAAGAGTACCTTCCTGCGCTGCCTGAACCTGCTGGAGCAGCCGCACGAGGGCGAGCTGGCGCTCGGCGGCGAGGCGCTGAAGCTCGTGCGTGACCGCGACGGCAGCCTCAAGGCCACCGATGCCGCGCAACTGCAGCGCTGGCGCGCGCGGCTGGCCATGGTGTTCCAGAACTTCAACCTCTGGGCCCACATGACGGTGCTGCAGAACGTCATCGAAGCGCCCATCCACGTGCTCGGCAAGCCCCGCGCCGAGGCCATCGAGCGCGCCCAGGCACTGCTGGCCCGCGTGGGCGTGGCACACCGCGCCAACGTCTACCCGGCGCAGCTGTCCGGCGGCGAGCAGCAGCGCGTGGCCATCGCCCGCGCGCTGGCCGTGGACCCCGAGGTGATGCTGTTCGACGAGCCCACGTCGGCGCTGGACCCGGAGCTGGTCGGCGAGGTGCTCAAGGTCATGCGCGACCTGGCCGCCGAGGGCCGCACGATGATCGTCGTGACGCACGAGATGGGCTTCGCGCGCGAGGTCTCCAACCACTGCCTGTTCCTGCACCAGGGCCGCGTCGAGGAAGAAGGCGACCCCAAGCAGATGCTGCTCAAGCCGCAATGCGAGCGGCTGCAGCAGTTCCTCAGCGGCGGGCTGAAGTAGCCCGTGCACAAGATACTGGCGCGGTGGCTGTGGCGCGCGCTGGCACTGGCAAGCCTGGTGCTGGCCGTGCTGGGCGTGGTGCTGCCCATCCTGCCGACCGTGCCCTTCCTGCTGCTGGCCGCATGGGCCGCCGGCAAGGGCTGGCCGGCGCTGGAGGCCTGGCTGCTCAACCACGCGCACTTCGGGCCAGGCATCCGTCGCTGGCGCGAAAGCGGCGCCGTGCCGCGCCGGGCCAAATGGCTGGCCACCGGCATGATGACGCTGAGCGCCACGCTGCTGGCGCTGATGCCCGCACCGCTGCCGGTCAAGATCGCCGTGCCCGCCGTGATGGCTGCAGTGGCGATCTGGCTCTGGCGCCGGCCTGAAGCCTAGCCCAGCAAGCCCCGGTCCTTGAGCATCGGCTCCACGACCGGGTCGCGCCCGCGGAACGCACGGAAGGCTGCGCCGGGCTCCACGCTGTTGCCCGCCGACAGGATGCAGTCGCGCAGCCGCGCGGCCACGGCCGGGTCGAACACATCGCCCGCCTCGACAAAGGCGTCGAAAGCGTCGCAGTCCAGCACCTCCGCCCACAGGTAGACGTAATAGCCCGCCGCATAGCCCGCACTGCTGAACAGATGCTGGAAATGCGTGAGCCGGTGGTTCATGCCGACCTCGGGCGGCAGCCCCCAGGCCGCCAGCGTGTCGCGCTCGAAGGCGACGACATCGGCCGGTGCTTCGGGCAGCGCGTGGGCCGCCATGTCGACGATGGCGCTGGCCGTGTAGCGCAGCGTCTCGTAGCCCTGGCCGAACTGGCGTGCGGCCTGCAGCTTGGCCAGCAGCGCGTCGGGCAGCGGCTCGTCGGTCTGCCAGTGGCGGGCGAAGGTCTTGAGCACCGCCGGCTCGGCCATCCAGTGCTCGAAGAGCTGCGACGGCAGTTCGACGAAATCGCGCAGCACCTGCGTGCCGGCCAGGCGCTCGTACGCGACATCGCTGAGCAGCCCATGCAGGCCGTGGCCGAACTCGTGGAACAGCGTGCGCACGTCGTCGAAGCTCAGCAGCGTCGGTTGGCCCGCAGCACCGCGCGCGAAGTTGTTGTTGTTCAGGATGACCGGCGTGACGCCGAGGGCGCGGCTCTGGTTGCGTAGCGCATTCATCCACGCACCGCTGCGCTTGGTCGGGCGGGCAAAGTTGTCCTGCAGGAACAAGCCGCGCAGCGAGCCATCGACGTTCAACACCTCGTAGGCGCGCAGATCGGCGTGGTAGCCGGCGATGTCCGGCCGGGCCTTGAACTGCAGGCCGAACAGGCGGCTGGCGCAGTCGAACATCGCCTCGACCATGCGGTCCAGCGCGAAATAGGGCTTGACCTCGGCCTCGTCCAGCTCGAAACGGGCGCGCCGGGCCTGCTCGGCGTAGAAACGCCAGTCCCAAGGTTCCAATGCGTGCGTGGCACCGGCGGCGGCCATCGCGCCGAGGACCGCCTCGCGTTCACGCGCCTGCGCGGCCAGCGCCGGCTGCCACACGCGCTCCAGCAACTGCATGACGGCCGGCTGGCTTCGCGCCATCGTGTCTTCCAGCGCGAAGTCGGCATAGCTGGCGTGGCCGTGCAACCGGGCCTGCTCGGCGCGCAGCGCGAGGATCTCGCGGCAGAGCTCGCGGTTGTCGGCATCGGCACCGCCCGCCGAACCGTCGCCGCGCCCCACCCAGGCGCGCCAGGCCTGCTCGCGCAGGTCGCGCCGGGCGCTGAAGCTCAGGAAGGGAACGATCAGCGAACGCGACAGCGTGATGACATGAACGCCCTCCGCCAGCCTGCGGTCGGCAGCGGCCTGGCGGGCGGCGGCACGCACAAAGCCCGGCAGTCCGGCCAGCTCGGCCTCGCTCAGCAGCCGCAGCTGGTAGCCGCTCTCGGCGGCCAGCACGTTCTGCGCGAACCGCGTGGTGAGCTCGGCCAGCCTCGCCATGACGGCGGCGTAGCGGGCCTTGGCCTCGGGCGCCAGGCGGGCGCCGGCGCGCAGGAAGTCCAGGTGCACGCGCTCCAGCAAACGCCGCTGTTCCGCACTCAGGCCCAGGCGCTCGCGGGCCTCGAAGAGCGCATCGACACGTGCGAACAGCCCGGCATGCATGTAGACCGCGCTGCCATGCGCCGCCAGCGGGGCCGCCAGCGCGCGCTGCTGCGCCTGCAGCTCGGGCGACGTGGCCGACGCGGTCAGCGTGTAGAACAGGTGCTCCAGCCGTGTCAGCAGCCGGCCGCTGGCGTCGAAGGCGGCCAGCGTGTTGGCGAAACTCGGCGCCTCGGGCTGGCTGGCGATCGCCTCGATCTCGGCACGGTGGCGGCTCAAGGCGACGTCGAAGGCGGCCTGGAAATCAGCCGGCTGGATGTCGGCGAACGGCGGCAGGCCGTGCGGGCCGGCCCAGTCCTGCAGCAACGGATGGCTCATGGGGGTACTGCTCGATTCGGAAAGAAAAAAGGCCGCGTCCTTGCGGCGCGGCCCGTCGTCGGCTCAGTCGCGGGGCCGGGTCACTTGCCCGCAGCCGCGCGTTCCTTGCGGATGGCCTTTTCGTCGTTCTCGTCGTAGGCCTTGTTGCTGCACTCGGCCTTCCACTTGTCGTTGGCGTCGAAATGCTTTTCGGTGCGCTCTTCCAGTGCCTTGAACTGGGCATCCAGCGCGTCGACCTTGTCGCCGAAGGCCTTGCGCTTGGCGCTCTGATCGGCGTCAGCGGCCTTGACGGTCTCGAACATCGTGTTGAAGTTGTTCACGCGGGCCTGATAGGCCTCGTTGCGGGCCTTCAGCTCGGCCTTGTCGAGCTTGGGCGCTTCAGCCGTCAGCGCGGCGTGGGCGGCCACGATGCTCTCCTTCTCGGCCTTCATGTCGGCGATCTGCTTGCCCAGCGCCGCCTCACCGGCCTCGACCGTGGCCTTCTCGGCCTTGAGCCCTTCGGCGTTGGACTTGTAGGAAGCCTGTTCGACCTTGATCGCCTCGGCTTCCTTGCCGTTGGTGTCCTGCTGGTCAATGCAGACCCGCAGTTCGTCGCGCGTCATCAGCTTGGCCTTCGGCTTCTCGACGACCGGATTGCTGACCTTGTTGTTCTTCGGATCGACCTTGACCTTGGGGTTGGTGGTGATCTGCGCCTGGGCGGAGACGGCCACAACCAGGGCCAGCGGGAGAAGGATGCGTTTCATGTCGAGGGCGCAACGCGGGTTGCGAAGGTTCTGAACGAAGGGCGGCATGATGCCACGACGCCTTCACCGCGATAATCGCCGGCTGCCCCTAGTCTCGATGCCCCCCGCATGGCGCTCAAAGCCACCATCTACAAAGCCCAGCTGCAAATCTCCGACATGGACCGCCATGTCTACGGGGATCACAACCTCACGCTCGCCTGCCACCCCAGCGAGACGGAGGAGCGCCTGATGATCCGCGTGCTGGCCTACGCGCTGAACGTGACGGCGGACGACCTGCGCGGCCGGCTGGAGTTCACCAAGGGCCTGTCCGACGTGGACGAACCCGACCTCTGGCAGCTGGACCTGACCGGCGATGTCGTCCACTGGATCGACCTCGGCCAGCCCGACGACCGCCGCCTGATGAAGGCCCACGGCCGCAGCGAGCGGGTCAGCGTCTACGGCTATGCATCCAGCACCGAGGTGTGGTGGCGCAACATCGAGAACAAGCTGACCCGCACGCCCAAGCTGTCGGTCTGGCAGATCCCGGCCGAGCAGTCCCAGGCCCTCGCGGCGCTGGCGGCACGCAGCATGCAGCTGCAGATCAGCATCCAGGACGGCAGCGTCTACGTGTCCACGGCTGACGCGTCCGTCGAGATCCATCCCGTGGCCCTGAAGACCGCCACCGAATGACGCCGCAGCACGAACCCGACCGCCAGCGCTTCACGCTGCCGACCACGCCGGTCAGCGTGCTGGACTACACGCTGGCCGACGGGCTGGTGGTGTTCACGCACACCGGCGTCCCGGCCGCCTACCAGGGCCAGGGGCTGGCCGCGCAGCTCGTCGAGGCCGGCCTGCAGTGGGTCCGCGCCGAGGGCCTGAAAGTCCGCCCTGCCTGCAGCTACGTTCACGTCTACATCCAGCGCCACCCCGAGTGGCAACACCTCGTCGCCTAAGAGAAGAGACCGCCCACCATGTCCACGATCCTGCAATCCGTCCCCGTCGGCCAGAAGGTCGGCATCGCCTTCTCCGGCGGCCTCGACACCTCCGCCGCGCTGCACTGGATGAAGCTCAAGGGCGCCCTGCCCTACGCCTACACGGCCAACCTGGGCCAGCCCGACGAGCCCGACTACGACGAGATCCCGCGCAAGGCCATGCTTTACGGCGCCGAGAAGGCCGTGCTGGTGGATTGCCGCGCGCAGCTCGTTCATGAGGGCATCGCCGCGCTGCAGGCCGGCGCCTTCCACATCAGCACGGCCGGCATCACCTACTTCAACACCACGCCCATCGGCCGCGCCGTGACCGGCACGATGCTGGTGGCCGCGATGCAGGCCGACGGCGTCAACATCTGGGGCGACGGCAGCACCTTCAAGGGCAACGACATCGAGCGCTTCTACCGCTACGGCCTGCTGACCAACCCGTCGCTGAAGATCTACAAGCCCTGGCTGGACCAGACCTTCATCGACGAGCTGGGCGGCCGCGCCGAGATGTCGGCCTTCATGACGGAGAAGGGCTTCGCCTACAAGATGAGCGCCGAGAAGGCGTACTCGACCGACTCCAACATGCTGGGCGCCACGCACGAGGCCAAGGACCTGGAGCACCTGAACAGCGGCATCCGCATCGTCAACCCCATCATGGGCGTGGCGTTCTGGCGCGAAGACGTGGCGATCAAGGCCGAAGAGGTGTCGGTGCGCTTCGAGGAAGGCGTGCCCGTCGCGCTGAACGGCGTCGAGTACCGCGATCCGGTGGCGCTGCTGGCCGAGGCCAACAAGATCGGCGGCCGCCACGGCCTGGGCATGAGCGACCAGATCGAGAACCGCATCATCGAGGCCAAGAGCCGCGGCATCTACGAAGCTCCCGGCCTGGCGCTGCTGCACATCGCCTACGAGCGCCTGGTCACCGGCATCCACAACGAAGACACCATCGAGCAGTACCGCGACAACGGCCGCAAGCTGGGCCGCCTGCTCTACCAGGGCCGCTGGTTCGACCCGCAGGCCATCATGCTGCGCGAAGCCGCCCAGCGCTGGATCGCCCGCGCCGTCACCGGCGAAGTCGCCATCGAACTGCGCCGCGGCAACGACTACTCGCTGCTGGACACCAAGAGCCCCAACCTGACCTACGCGCCCGAGCGTCTGTCGATGGAAAAGGTCGAAGACGCGCCCTTCAGCCCCGCCGACCGCATCGGCCAGCTGACCATGCGCAACCTCGACATCACCGACACGCGCGGCAAGCTGGGTATCTACACCGGCACGGGCCTGCTGGCCGGCGGCGGGCTGCCGAAGCTGGAAGGCTGATCGCTCAGAACTCGTCCGCCACGCGGACGAAGCTCGCGAACCGCGGCTTGCCCGCAGGCGTCACGTCTCGGTAGCGGTACGTGACCGTCGCGCCGATGGGCGGCGGGTCTCGACGCTGGGCATCGCTGAAGCCGGTGCCCAGCCTGAAGCGCACGCCTTCGGGCGTCTGCAACTCCAGCGCACCGAGCTGGCCCTGCAAGCGCCCCTTGCCGGGCTCATGGCCGACGACCACCGCTTCGGCATCCGCCAGCGGCTTGAGCTTCAGCAGCAGGTCGCTGCGGCCGGAGGTCAGCGGCGCGTCGGCGCGATGCAGCATCAGGCCTTCGCCACCGGCGTCGACCACTTGCTTGAGCTTGGCCCGCAACGCGGCGTTCGAGGTGAAGCGCTGCTGCTCCACCGGCACGACGATGTCGCTCGCCAGCGCCTTGAGCTTCTCGGCTCGCTGCTCGAACGTGCCCTCGCCGGCCGGCAGCTCGAAGACGCGGTAGTGGATGCGGCGCCATTCGGCGTCGACCGGCTCGGCTCGCCGCACGGCGCCCGACAGCTCGTCGAAGCGGCGCCGGCCCATCCACAGCTCGCCGTCCAGCGGCGTCTTGGGCAGCGCGGCCAGGAACCAAGGCGGCGCCGCCACCGCACGGCCGCTGCGAAAGCGCAGCGCCGTGCCGTCCCACAGCGCCCGCACGCCATCCAGCTTCTCGCTGACGAGATAGGCCCTCGGGTCGATGCCCGCCGGTGCGTTCTTCGCCAGCAGCGGTTCCAGCGCAAGCGCCGGCGTGCCCAGGCTGCCGAGCCAGGCCAGCAGCGCGCGCCGGCTCAGTGTCTTCTTGCTGCTCATCACCGTTCTCCCGCCAGGACCGGAAGACGAGATGATCGAACCGCGCCGCCACCCCGTGGGCGGCAGGATTCACATCGCTCAGACGACGACCGGCTCCGGCTCCAGGCGGATGCCAAAGCGCCCGTAAACGCTCTCCTGGATGGCCCGCGCCAGCGTGACGACCTCGGCGCCGCGGGCGTCGGCCTTGTTCACCAGCACCAGCGCCTGCTTCTCGTACACCGCCGCGCCGCCCACCGTCTTCCCCTTCCAGCCACAGGCGTCGATCATCCAGCCGGCCGCCAGCTTCACGCTGCCATCGGGCATGGGGTAATGCACGATGCCGGGGTCGCGGCCGATGATGTCGCGGCACTGCTCGGCCGTGACCACCGGGTTCTTGAAGAAGCTGCCCGCATTGCCGATGACGGCCGGGTCCGGCAGCTTGGCCCGGCGCACGGCCACGACCCAGTCGTAGATCTGCCGCGCCGTGGGCGCCGAGATGCCGGTCTCGGCCATCTTGCGCTCGATCTCCAGGTAACCCAGCACCGGCTGCCAGGGCCTGGGCAGGCGAAACCTCACGCGGGTGATGACGCTCTTGCCGGCCAGGCCGCCGAAGTCGCTGTGCTTGAACACGCTGTCCCGGTAACCGAAGCGGCAGACGTCGGCCGGCAACAGCGCCGGCCGGCCGGTGACGAGGTCCATCACCTCCACCGCCTCCAGCCGGTCTTTCACCTCCAGGCCGTAGGCGCCGATGTTCTGCACCGGCGCGGCCCCCACGGTGCCAGGGATGAGTGCCATGTTCTCGAGGCCCGGGTAGCCCTGGTCCAGCGTCCAGCTGACCAGTTCGTGCCAGGGCACGCCGGCGCCGGCCTCCACGATCCAGGCGTCGTCGCGCGTCTCCAGCAGGCGGATGCCGGGGATCTCGACCTTCAGCACGACCGCCTCCACATCCCGCGTCAGCACCAGATTGCTGCCGCCACCCAGCACGAACTTGGGCGCGCGCCCCAGCTCGGGATGGTCGACGACGCGGCGCACGTCGGCCGCCTCGCGAATGCGCACCAACCGGCGCGCCACGGCGGGCAGGCCGAAGGTGTTGTAGGGCTTCAAGTTGACGTCGACCTCAACCGAAAGGGCGATCGGTACTCCGTTCGAGGGTGTCTGCAGGGGCGTGGGCATGGGAAAATTTTCGCAGACCCTTTCACTCCCCACAGCAAATGCCCAGTTTCGACACCGTTCTCGAGCCCGACCACGTCAAGATCCGTAACGGCGTGGACAACGCCATCAAGGAAATCGGCACCCGTTTCGACTTCAAGGGCACCGGCGCCAAGGTCGAGCTCAAGGAGAAGGAAATCCACTCGACGGGCGACAGCGAGTTCCAGCTGGAGCAGATCGAGGCCGTGCTCTACGCCAAGCTCACCAAGCAGGACGTCGTCATCAGCTTCCTCGACAAGCAGGAAAAGGTCGAGAAGCTCGGCGGCGACAAGGTGCGCCAGGTCTACAAGATCAAGGAAGGCATCGAAGCCGCACTGGCCAAGAAGATCGTGAACTCGCTCAAGGAGAGCAAGCTCAAGGTGCAGGCCAGCATCCAGGGCGACGCCGTGCGCGTGACCGGCAAGAACCGCGACGACCTGCAGGCCGGCATCGCCCACCTGAAGAAGAGCTTCAGCGACACCCCGCTGACCTACAACAACTTCCGCGACTGACATGCAGCCCAGCACCCAGGGAGTCCGGCTGCGGCGGCTCGCACTCATCAGCTTGCTCCTGGCCTTGGCCGCCCCCGTCCAGGCCCAGGCGCCCCAGGTGCAGCTCAACGGCATGTTGGGCGCGCGCGCCGCGTTGCTCATCATCGACGGCGAGCCCCGCACGCTGGCCGTGGGCAGCGAAGCGCGCGGCGTGAAGCTCGTGTCCCTGCACGACGGCCAGGCTGTCGTCGAGATGGCGGGCCAGCGTCAGACGCTGGTGATGGGCGCCGCACCCGCCCGGGTGCTAGGCGCTACGGAGTCCACACCTCGGCAGATCGTCATCCCTGCCAGCGCCAGCGGCCACTACACCATCGGTGGCGCCATCAATGGCCAGCCGGCCAGCTTTCTCGTCGACACCGGCGCCACCAATGTCGCGCTCAGCCAGGTGGAGGCCGACAAGCTGGGCCTGCGCTACCAACAGGGCAAGCGCGTCAGCATCCAGACTGCCAACGGCGTGGCGCCCGGCTATCAGATCGACGTGGCCAGCATCCGCATCGGCGAGGTCGAGGTGCGCAACGTGACCACCATCGTCACGCCCGCGCAGATCGGCCATGTCCTGCTGGGCAACAGCTTCCTCAAGCGTTTTCAGATGCACCGCGAGAACGATGTCATGACCTTGGATCTGCGCAACTGACCCGGCCGACCGCGCTCGGGCTGCTTCTGCAAAAATCCGGCGCCCTATCTGCCGGCCCGCCCTGATGACCCGTCCCTCCGCCCCGCTCTGCGGCCTGCTGGCCGCATTGCTGCTTGCCGCGTCTTGCGGCTCGCAAGCCCAGGACGCTGCCAAGGCAGCCAAGTTCTACGAAAACGCCCTCAAGCGCTACGAGGCCCGCGACATCGCCGGCACCATCATCCAGCTGAAGAACGCGCTGCAGGCCGACAGGAACCAGCTGGCCGTGCAAGTGCTGCTGGGCAAGGCGCTGCTGGCCGACAGCCAGCCCGGCGCGGCCGAGGTGGCATTCAACGAAGCCCTGCGCCTGGGCGTCGATCGCGCGGAGGTTTGCGTGCCGCTGGCTCAGGCGCTCAGTGCCCAGGGCAAGCAGCAGCAGGTGCTGTCGGACGCCCGCCTGTCCATGGACGGCCTCGGCGCCACGACACGCCGCGACCTGCTGCTCGAACGCGCGTCGGCCTACTCCGATCTGGGCGACTCGCGCAACGCGCTTGCCGCCGTGCTGGAAGCCCGCAAGATCGACCCAACCGCCATCGCCTCCTGGCTGGCCGAGGTGCCCCTGCGCATCCGGGCCCGGCAGTGGGCACAGGCCCAGGCGGCGGCCGACCAGGCCCTCAAGCTGCAGCCCGGCAGCGCCGAGGCGCTCTACCAAAAAGCCTCCGTCGCCCATGCCTCGGGCGACCTGCGCGAAGCGCTCGCCACCTACGACCGCATCGTCGGCCTGGACGACCAGCATTTCGAGACCCGCATCGCCCGCGCCGGCCTGCTGGCCGACCTCAACCGCGACAACGATGCGCTGGCCGACCTGACCGCGGCCGACAAGCTGCACCCCAAGGACCCGCGTGCGGCCTACCTGCGCGCGCTGATCAGCGAGCGCCGCGGCGACGCGCCGGGCACCAAGGCAGCGCTCAAGCAGGTCACCGACCTGCTGGACCCGGTGCCCATCGAGTTCATCCGCTTTCGCACGCAGTTCCTGATGCTCAACGGCCTGGCCCACTACGGGCTCGCCGAGTTCGAGAAAGCCAAGCCCTACCTGGAGCTGGCCGCGCGACAGCAGCCGGGCAGCCCGCTGCTGAAGCTGCTGGCCCAGATCGCACTGAGCGAACCGAACCCGACGCGTGCGCAGGAACTGCTCGAGGAATACACACGCGCCCGCCCGACGGACAGCCAGGCGCTGCTGATGCTCGCCAGCGTGCACATCAATCAAGGGCGCGGCGCGCGCGCAGCCACCTTGATGCAGGAGGCGCTCAAGCAGCAGGACTCGCCCGACATGCGGGCCGCCCTGGGCATCGGCCTGCTGCAGATCGGGCAGGACCGGATGGCGCTGGAGCAGCTGGAACAGGTCTACCAAGCCAATCCCAAGCAGGTCTACGCAACGCTGGCCCTCATCAAGGCCTACGCGCGCGGTGGCCGCATGCCGGACGCACTGCGGATCTCGGGCGAAGCCGTCAAGCGCCTGCCCAACGAAGCCTCGCTGGCGCTGCTGGACGCGACCTTGCGCCAGAGCAGCGGCGATCTCGCCGGCGCGCGGCAGGGCTTCGAGCGCGCGGTGCGCCTGGACCCCAAGCTCGTCGACGCCCAGCTGGGCCTGGCGCGCATCGACGCGTTGACGCAAGCCTTCGACGCGGCCGACAAGCGCCTGCGCGAGTTGCTCAAGACCAACGAACGGCGAGCCGACGTGCAGTTCGAGATCGCGCTGCTGAACGAACTGCGCGGCAAGGATGACGAGGCCGAGAAATGGCTGCGCGGCGCCGCCGAGGCCAGCGGCCCGCGCGAGTTGCGTGCCGATTTCGCGTTGGTCGAGTGGTACCGCCGCAAGGGCAAGCCCGCGCTCGCGCTGCAGGCCGCCAAGACGCTGTCGGGCAAGCAGCCCGACAACATCGAGGCACTGCGCGCGCTGGCGGGCGCCCAGCTAGCCAATGGCGACGCCCCCGGCGCCAAGCTCACGCTCACGACGGCGGCGCGCAAGGCCTCGTTCGACACGCGGCAGCTGGTCACCATCGCCGGCCTGCAGCTGCAGGCGCAGGACACCCAAGGCGCCGCGTACAGCCTCGACAAGGCCCTCAGCGGCTCTCCCGACCATGCGGCCGCGCTGGCGTTGATGGCGCAGGTCGACCTGCGCCGCAATGACCCCGCCGGCGCCGAAGCCAAGGCCCGGCAGTTGCTCAAGCTCGATGCCAAGTCGGAACCCGCCTACCTGCTGCTGGCCGACGTGGCACGCACGCGAGGCGAGCCAGGCAAGGAGATCGACGCGCTGCGCCGGCTTCAGGAGTTGTCGCCGCGAAGCCAGAACGCCGCCCGCCTCGTCACCGCGCTATCGCGGCTTGGCCGCACCAAGGACGCACGCGACGCCGCCGACCCATGGCTGGCCCGCAACCCGCGCGACACCCTCGTCATGAAAGCCATGGGCGACGCCGAGGCCCGCGACGGCGCCTTCCTGGCAGCGCGCCAGCGCTATGAGGCGGCCGTCAAGCTGACGCCGCAGGACGCCGAGGCGCTGAACAACCTCGCCAACGTCCTGATCCGCCTCAAGGACGGCGCGGCCGTCACCGTCGCCGAGCAGGCCCTGGCGCTTCGCCCGAAAGACGCGCTGGTGCTGGATACCGCTGGCTGGGCCAACCTGAAGGCAGGCAAGCTGGACCGGGCGCTCCAGTTGCTGCGAGACGCCCGGCTGCGCGCGCCGGCTCAAGCCGAGATCCGCTACCACCTGGGCGTGGCCCTGGCGAAGGCGTCCCAAAAGGCCGAGGCCAGAGAGGAATTGCAGGCCGCCATCAAGGCGGGCAATTTCGACGAGCTCGACGAGGCAAAACGCACACTGGCCACCCTTAACTGAGGGGCGTTTGGGGGCGGCCAAGCGCGCCCTTGCTCCTTACACTTCGGGCCTGCTTGGTTTGGCGCGTGCGCCAACCCCTTGTTTCCCAAGGGATTTTTTCAGTGGCACGCCGATCGGACGACACCCGGCCCAGCCACGCGCTCGAGAGTCATATGAATAAGAATCAGATTTCCAGGGGCCTGCTGGCACTGCTACTCGCCAGCACCGGCGTCGCCGCACAGGCCGCCTCCACCTGGGCCTTCACCGGCGTGACAAGCGCCGAGGGCGCCAACGCCGTCACCTCATACACCGGCTCGGAAGGCACGCTCAAGATCAGTGGCGCCTACGTGGCCGCCAACTCGACCAGCTTCACGACCTCCGGCTCCGGCACGACGCTGCTGCACTACAGCGGCGGCCTGGGCATGGCCTCGGACGGCACCAGCACCCCCAACCACGCCATCGACAACGTCGGCAACACGGAGATGGTGTTGCTGAGCTTCTCGCAGAGCGTGGTGCTGACCAGCGTCGGCATTGGCTACAAGTACGGCGATGCCGACGTCGGGATCTTCCGCCTGAACTCCACCACTGCTCCGTCGCTGTCCAGCACCACGGCCACCTACGCCGGGCTGACGGCTGCGGGCTGGACGCTTGTTGGCAACTACGGTGACCTGGCCACGGACACCTCGGCGCCCTACACGCTGGTCAATGGCGCCACCAGCACTGCAGCGCCGACGGCGTCCAGCGTCGGTTCCAGCTGGTGGCTGATCGTCTCCTACAACAGCGCGCTGTCGGGCACCACAGCCAAGAGCGGCACGCTGAACAACGGCAACGACTACTTCAAGCTCTTCGGCGTGACGACCAGCGTGTGCTCGGGCAGCGCCGCGACCGACTGCGGCAAGAAGACCAACGTGCCGGAGCCGGCGTCGCTGGCCCTGGTCGGCGTGGGCCTGCTGGGCGCCCTCGGCGTTCGCCGCCGCAAGTCGGCGGCCGCTGCCTGAACCGCGGCAGTCACACACCCACGAAGGCGCTCCTCGGAGCGCCTTTTTCTTTGGCCAGGCGGACGGCTCCGGCTGTCCCTGGCCGGACAGCGGCGCGCCGGGGGTCGTGCTACAAGCGGCCGACTTCCGATCACAACAACACCGCGAGACATGGACCTGAACTTCACGGACGCGGAGCTGGCCTTCCGCGCCGAGGTGCGCGAATGGGTGCGCACCCATCTGCCGGCCGACATCGCCCACAAGGTGCGCCACGCGCTGCGGCTGCACAAGGACGACCTGCAACGCTGGGCACGCCTGCTGGGCGCCAAGGGCTGGCATGGCTGGGCCTGGCCGAAGCAGTTCGGCGGCCCGGGCTGGAACGCCGTGCAGCGCCATCTGTTCGAAGAGGAATGCGCGCTGGCGTGCGCTCCACGCATCGTGCCGTTCGGGCCCGTCATGGTGGCCCCGGTCATCATGGCCTTCGGCACGCCCGAGCAGCAGCAGCGCTTCCTGCCGGGCATCATGAGCGGCGAGGTCTGGTGGAGCCAGGGCTACAGCGAACCGGGCTCCGGTTCTGACCTGGCCTCGCTGACCTGCCGCGCGGAGCGGCGCGGTGACCGCTATGTCGTCAACGGCCAGAAGACCTGGACGACGCTGGGCCAGTACGGCGACTGGATCTTCTGCCTCGTGCGCACCTCGAACCAGGGCAAGCCGCAGACCGGCATCAGCTTCCTGCTGATCGACATGAAGTCGCCCGGCGTGACCGTCAAGCCCATCATCATGCTGGACGGCGAGCATGAGGTGAACGAGGTCTGGTTCGACAACGTCGAGGTGCCTGTCGAGAACCTCGTCGGCGAGGAAAACCGGGGCTGGACCTACGCCAAGCATCTGCTGTCGCATGAACGCACCAACATCGCCGACGTGAACCGCGCCAAGCGCGAACTGGAGCGGCTCAAGCGCATCGCCCGCGCCGAGGGCCTGATGGACGACCCGCGTTTTCGCGACCAGGTCGCGCTGTGCGAGGTGGACGTCGTCGCGCTGGAGATGATGGTGCTGCGCGTGCTGTCGGGCGAGCGTGCGGCCAAGCAGCCGCTGGACGTCGCCGGGCTGCTCAAGATTCGCGGCAGCGAACTGCAGCAGCGCTACACCGAGCTGATGATGCTGGCCGGCGGCCCGCTGGCCCTGCCCTACCTCCACGAAGCGATGGAGGCCGGCTGGCAAGGGGACCAGTGGCTGGGCGGCGCCTGGATCGGCAGTGCCTCGCATGCGATCCCGCTGACGGGCAACTACCTCAATGTCCGCAAGACGACGATCTACGGCGGATCCAACGAAGTGCAACGCAACATCGTCGCGCAGACGCTGTTCGGCTGACGCCCCCGGGAGACGGACGCAATGGATTTCGATTTCACCGATGACCAGCAGGCGCTGCGCGACGCGGTTCGGCGCTTCGTCGAGAAGGACTACGGCTTCGCCCGACGCCAGCAGATCGCCCGCGCCGGCGGCTTCGACCGCGCCGCCTGGGAGGGCCTGGCCGGGCTGGGCCTCACCGCGCTGACCGTGCCCGAGGCCCACGGCGGGCTGGGGCTCGGCGCCGTGGACGCCATGGTGGTGATGGAAGAGCTCGGCCGCGGCCTGGTGCTCGAGCCCATCGCCCAGGGCGCGCTGATCGCGCCGGCCGTGCTGCAGCAGGGGCCGGCCACGCTGCAGCAAGACTGGCTGCCGCGCATTGCTGGCGGCGAGGCGCTGGTCGTGCTGGCGCACCAGGAAGCCCGCGCTCGCTACCACCTCCACCGCGTGTCTACCCGAGCCATCGACGGGCGGCTCACGGGCGTGAAAAGCCTCGTGCCCGCGGGCGACCTGGCCGACGCCTTCATCGTGCCGGCGCGCGTGTCGGGCGCCGACGACGAGGCGGGTGGCATCGCGCTGTTCCTCGTCGAGCGGGGTGCGACGGGTGTGCAGACCCGGCCCTATTCGCTGCACGACGGCTCACGCGCGGCCGAACTTCATCTGCACGGCACACCCGGCCAGCTGATCGCCGGGCCCGACACCGGCCTGGCCCTGCTGGAGCTGGCAGCCGACATCGGCATCGCCGCGCAGGCCGCCGAGGCCGTGGGCGTCATGGAGCGCTATCTGGCGCTGACCGTCGACTACCTCAACACGCGCAAGCAGTTCGGCGTGGCCATCGCAAGCTTCCAGGCGCTGCGTCACCGCGCGGCGGACGTGAAGATGCAGCTGGAGCTGGCCCGCTCGATGAGCTACTTCGCCACGCTGCGCCTGGGCGACCAGCAGGCCGTGCGGCGGCGCGCTCTGTCGCAGGCCAAGGTGCAGCTCGGCAATGCGATGCGCTTCGTCGGCCAGCAATGCACGCAGATGCACGGCGGCATCGGCGTCACCGACGAATACGTCGGCAGCCACTACTTCAAGCGGCTGACCGTCATGGAGATGCAGTGGGGCGACACGCTGCACCACCTGGGCGAGGTCAGCGCGCGCATGCAGGACACGGCCGGGGTCTTCGCCTGAAGCCGCTGCGGGCCAATGCCTGCGGAGCCCGGCTCCCGCCGTGGGCCCGCACCGTGCGGTGAGGGCGATAAAGTGAGGGGCTGACCACACCCCCGCCACGCTGCCCTCGTGGAGCCCCCCATGAAATACCTTGCCCTGCTGCTCGCCGGCGCTGCCGGTCTGGCTCACGCCCAGACACTGAAACCCGGCCTGTGGGAATTCAAGCAGACGCCTCAGCTGGATGCCGCACGCCAGGCTCAGATGGCCCAGGCTCAGAAAGCCATGGAGGGCATGCCGCCAGAGCGCCGCGCAATGATGGAACAGATGATGGCGCAGCGCGGCATCAGCTTGAACATGGCCGGTGGCGTCATCACCATGAAGACCTGCATCACGAAGGAGCAGGCCGAGCGCAACGTGGCACCGGTCACGAACGGCGGCCATTGCACGCAGGACGTCAAGCGCAGCGGCAGCGTCATCAACACGCACTTCGTCTGCACCAACCCCGACTCCGAGGGTGACGCCACCGTCACGCTGCGAGGCAGTGATGCCTTCACGAATGACGTCACGGTGCGTACCACCCGCCAAGGCAAGGCCGAAACCACCAAGGTCAGCGGTGAAGGCCGCTGGCTGAGCGCCGATTGCGGCGACGTGCAACCGTTCAAGTCCCAGGCCAAGTGAAACAGCGACTCTCCCAGATTCTTTTCAGCCAGGGCTTTGGCACGCGGCGCCTGTGCGCCGGCCTGGTGTGGAACGGTGAAGTGATGGTGGGCGGCGAGGTCGTCGACGACCCGGACGCCGAATACGAGACCCAAGGGCTGCGCTTCACCGTGAGCGGCCAGGAATGGCCCTGCCACGACAAGGCGCTGATCCTGCTGAACAAGCCCGCCGGCTACGAGTGCTCGCAAAAGCCCAAGCACCATCCCAGCGTCATGAGCCTGCTGCCCGAACCCTTGCGCGAGCGTGGCGTGCAACCCATCGGCCGCCTGGACGAAGACACCACCGGCCTGTTGCTGCTGACCGACGACGGCACACTCATCCACAAGCTCACATCGCCCAAGCACCACGTGCCCAAGGTCTACGAAGCACGCTGCAAACACCCGCTGACGACAGAAATGACGCAACAGCTGCTGGCCGGCGTCGAGCTGAAGGAGCCTGAAAGCAAGACGCCGGGCAAGTTCCAGCGCCCGCCCGAGATCAGCAAGGCGGAAGGCGCGGAGATCGTCGACGAGACGCTGCTGCGCCTGACGCTGCTGGAGGGCAAGTACCACCAGGTCAAGCGCATGGTGGCAGCCGTGGGCAACCGCGTGGAGGCGCTGCACCGGCCGCAGTTCGGCGCGCTCGTGCTGCCGCCGGAGCTCAAACCCGGCGAGTGGCGCTGGGTGTCGAGCCCGGCGGAAGTCTGGGGCCAATGACGCTGCGCTGACAATCGGCCCGATGCGAGTTTTCCGAGGCTTCCACCATCCCGGCATCGCGCCCGCCTGCGCGCTGACCATCGGCAATTTCGACGGCGTGCACCGGGGCCACCAGGCCATGCTGGCGCTGCTGCAGTCGGAAGCACGCCACCGCGGCCTGCCAAGCTGCGTGCTGACCTTCGAGCCACACCCGCGCGACTTCTTCGCCGCCAAGCTGGGCAAGCCCGAACTGGCGCCGACCCGCATCGCGACGCTGCGCGACAAGCTGGTGGAGCTGGAACGCTGCGGCGTCGATCAGGTCGTCATCCTGCCCTTCGACGAGACGCTCGCCTCGCTGCCCGCGCAGGATTTCATCCGCCAGGTGCTGCGTGAAGGCCTGGGCGCCCGCTATGTGCTGGTGGGCGACGATTTCCGCTTCGGCGCCAAGCGCCAGGGCGACTACGCCACGCTGGACGCCGCGGGCCAGGCCCAGGGCTTCGACGTGGCCCGCATGATGAGCTACGAGGTGCATGGCTTGCGCGTCAGCAGCTCGGCCGTGCGCGACGCGCTGGCAGCCGGCGACATGGCGCGCGCCGCCGCGCTGCTCGGGCGGCCTTATGCGGTGTCGGGGCATGTGACGCATGGCCGCAAGCTGGGGCGCCAGTTGGGCGAATCCACCCCCGGCGCCGCCGACGGTTTTCGCACGCTGAACCTGCGGTTCCCGCACGACCGCCCCGCCGCGCACGGCATCTTCGCCGTGCAGGTCAGCGGCCTGACGCCCGAGCCGCTGCCCGGCGTCGCCAGCCTCGGCAACCGCCCGACCGTGGAAGATGCCGGCCGGGTGCTGCTGGAAGTGCACTGCCTGAGCTGGCCTGGCGCCGAGCTGGGCCCGGAGGGGGGCTACGGTAAACTCGCCCGCGTGGAACTGCTGCACAAACTTCGCGACGAAGCCCGTTATGACGGGCTGGAAGCGCTCACGGCGGCCATCGCGGCCGACACGGCGGCGGCACGCGCCTTCCTGGCCACCCATGCGGCCCAGCGTCGGCAGACCACGCGCGACCGAATTTGAAGCGGCGCCCAGCCGCTCTTCGTCGCCGCCCTTCCCCGCCTCCCGAACGCCAGACCCGCCAGACTTGCCGTCTGGCCGCACGCCATGACCACCCCGGACGCTCCCGACTACCGCTCCACGCTGAACCTGCCCGACACGCCCTTCCCGATGCGCGGCGACCTGCCCAAGCGCGAGCCGGGCTGGGTCAAGGCCTGGGACGAGCAAGGCCTGTACAAGCGCCTGCGCGATGCCAGCTGCGGCCGCCCGAAGTTCGTGCTGCACGACGGCCCGCCCTACGCCAACGGCCAGATCCACATCGGCCACGCCGCCAACAAGATCCTGAAGGACATGATCGTCAAGGCGCGCCAGCTGGCGGGCTTCGACGCGGCCTACATCCCCGGCTGGGACTGCCACGGCCTGCCCATCGAGAACCAGATCGAGAAGACCTTCGGCCGCAACCTGAGCCGCGACGACGTGCAGGCCAAGGCCCGCGTCTACGCCGCCGAGCAGATCGACGGCCAGCGCAACGACTTCAAGCGCCTGGGCGTGCTGGGCGATTGGGATCACCGCTACGCCACCATGGACCCGGCCAATGAGGCCTCCCAGATCCGCGCCTTCAAGCGCGTGATGGAGCGGGGTTTCGTGTACC